>Ga0209611_10000842_pt1 | contig 48931 bp, 38 predicted proteins | sample S1TSphgellanicum_3_FD_187693 | JGI IMG/M metagenome (GOLD analysis project Ga0209611, IMG submission 187693) | Host-associated microbial communities from peat moss isolated from Minnesota, USA - S1T2_Fc - Sphagnum magellanicum MG (SPAdes) (version 2) | ecosystem: Host-associated > Plants > Peat... | reverse complement strand
TTTTTTGTTTTATATTTTAGAACCCTGTTATGAAATACTCATTTTCATATCTATATCCATAATCCCCACATTTGTAGTTTTTATAGATTGAATTATTTTAGGTAAATTGATTATTCCCATGGAGAACAATTTTGGCTATGTAACAAAAATGATATTTTCTTCTTCATTTGTGATGCCATTTTAAGAATTATAGCATAATAACACCTTTGGTTTTTACTTCATTTTGTAAATGTTTGGTAATTGTAATTGTTTGAATTATCCCATTCCCTTGTATGGTAACAATGTTACTTCCCCAATCATGTGCCACTTTAACATCCTTCAACCATGGTCTCCCCAACAACATGGAATAATTATAATCTACCACACTATTCTGAAGTATAATAAATGTAGTTATGTAAGGAATGTCATGAACATATATCTTTAGATCTCTGATCAACCCCACTAGTTTCGTGGTTGTTTGATTTGCCATCTTCAGATTATACAGTGTAGGTTTAGGCTTTGGAAGCCCCAACTTCAATTTCAACTATTCTATGATAATATTAACTCCAAAACCTCCATCTAGCAACACATCTTCTATTGTATTCTTATCAATCTGTACTTGGATAACTGCCATATGATTATCTATTGTTATAGTAATTGTCCCTACTTTTAGTATTGAAGAACCAACTTGTTTCTCTATCTTTACTTACATTCCAAATTTTCTTTGGTTTCAACTCTACTAAAGATATTTCTTTAACTTAGGAGCTATTGTAAGCAATTGTCTTAAGTTCAAAGTATGACTTGTTTTTAGCATTTGCTTACCAATGTCTAGAAAAATCTCTTCTATTATGATTAATTTCCCTTGTGAATTCACTACTTCCTGAAATTTCTATGTGTCCATAGGAGTAATATTTGGCATACTTGGTGAGGTTATGTTCCATCCTTCCATGGATGTGGATGGCCCTTCGATCTAGGTTTGTGTTTTCTAAATCTATTAAATTATCTCCACCATAGATTGCTTCAACCGCTCTTCTTTCTCCTAGTTAACAACATTATTTGCTTTTCTTGGCTCTCTATCCTTGAACACATGTTCTTCAATCACTTTACGTCTTGTGGTAACATTAACATCCACCACATTCACATTTGCAATGATTGTTTGTGTCTTAGCAATAGGTTGAACCTTTGCTATTGTCATAGATTTCCCATGAAACATTTTTTGCATCTCAGGAAACTTTGGACAATCTATCATTTTATGGCCATTTAAACCACAGATGTGACATGCATATGAAGATGTCTTTTGTGTTTTTTGACTCAGTTGTGTCGCCTCTATTGTTGCCATCGTGGTCCACTCTTCCTTTTTTTACATGTCTCCATGTTGCGATTTGTCATCCCATAATTTGTGTAGTGTTTGTCAGTCTTCCTTATATATATATATTTTGTTTTGCTAGTATTGCCTATTTTATACTTTGTGGTATTGATGGTGCATTCCTTGCTTCCATAGTAGTCATACCTTCTTCACACAACATTGCCTCCTCCTTATGTTGTTGTAATGTTGATCGCTTCATTCTTATAGTCATATTTTTGAGGCGATTGCAAACCCGCTCTAAACACAATAGTTAGAAAACTGTTTATGGTTGGTACTTGTAAACCATGAGCCAACTTTTGAATATGCTCATAGTAAACCTCCACCTTTTTAGTCTCCTCATGCTTCATGTTCTTCAGTTCCATGTATATTTGCTCATCATTCTAAATCTTCCAATGATGTTTATAAAATGCCTGAGTAAGCTTCAAAAAAATATAGTCAAGAAATTTTGACATGTAATTATGGCATTAGTCTAATGTCGTATCTCTTAGTGCATAGTTTATGAAGATTTTATGCAAATAACTCATATATTCAATACATCAAGTTTTCATAATATATAATTTTAATCAAATATAGGTTTATAATGTGGGAGGTATATCATTACTTATTATTATGTCCATTTACAATTAAATCATATGCTTGAATTTTTAAAGAAAATAATGGTCATTGAAATAAAAAAATTCAAACATTTTTTTAATCAAATGAGTTTACATTTTTAAAAGGAGAAAAATATAAGTGTATGTCAATGGACGAAATATTAATAAGGTATTAAATATTAAAGTTGGCATTTGTGTAACATTTACAATGAAACATGGGTTAAATAAAATGCACCCCACTATGTTTACATATGAAGTGGGTTGGTTTGTTGGTTAAGGATTTGATTTCCATCCTTGGGGTCCAAGTATCAAACTTTTCACAAGTGACATGGTTGTGATCAACAATGATATGTCGATCAAATATTCCCATGCCTAGCCACCTAGGCTTAGGTACCTACCTCAGCTTGCATAGGGTACCTAGATTAGGTGACCTACTTAGTTACTTAAGCTATATTTTAGGCTAGCATTATGTAATGCCATGTGTCAAACTATCGTAGGATGAAAATAATAAAAATATAAATTAATAACAGAAAATTATTTAATATTACTAATTTAATAATCAATATTATTTATTTATGTTTATATTATGATTGTAAATAATTATATTATATTTTTCACATAAATATATAATATAATAATTATTTATTAGGGGTGTGCGTGTGTGTATGTAGTCAAAAAAGATAGTCATATGCATGTTTACAACTAGGACACAAACGATTAGATGTCCTTGAATATGTGACATGTCCTAATGGACTAGTTAGTCATGTAGTCATATGCAATTGGATTTGTCCTATATGATTACAAACTTAGTCATATATGTAGTTGTAAAGGATGCATTTTGGCGTAGTGATGGGTAAATTACTTCACCAATAAATAGTTTTTCAATGAAGTGTTTTTACATAATTTCATAATATTTTCAAAGAGCAATAAAAAAAAATATCAACAAAGGAATTCAAATAGATAATTTCACCTATTAAAGGTATACATTTGCATTATACATGGTGATGTTCCATTTTTATTGATGGAAACATGTCAACAACATTGAAACCTAACACAATTTCATTTTGAAACCCCATTTTGAATATTTAGGCTTATGAATCATACCATAAAATCTTAATACTTGGGGGTCATTTTAACCCTTGTAGTTGGTTCTAAATTTAATTATAAACTTTATCTTGTTAATTTGTCATAATGCTATTATCTATGAAGAAGTTAAACAAAAAGTTACATTCATATCTATGTGATGTAATTTCCAACCTTTGTTTCTTACATGTATTATGAGAATTTTTATGATATATTGTCCATTTTATCATAAGCCAAAATTGTCCCCATGTAATAAGGGGGGGAACTGTTTTTTTGAATTAAAAATATACATGAGTAGAAATATAAGGTCTCACATATTGGTTGTTATGTAAAAAATATTTTTTAATTAGTTTTTTCTTATAAGATTTTTCTTATTTTGAAAATCAAAATATAATTAATATAGGATATATGTTAATCCAAAACATTAGAAAAATGTTTTTAAAAACATGAATATTAAAATTTTAAAGTATTAGTTGTTAGTAAGTTAATAAGTGAACTAGTATTATTAAGTTCAATTAGTAAGTTAGTAAATGAACATGAAGGAATATGAAGTGAATGTGAAAGAACATGAGGTGAAGGATCCTTGGATGTGCCATTGACAATTGAATTGTTTTGAAGAAACTTACATTTTAGACATTGGTATTTTATTTATGACCTCCTAATTATTTAGTTGAAGCATATGTTAAGTACATAATATTTTGATATGTAAAAAAAAATAGTCTTTTCACATGATTTTACTATGTTTAATGTCATCCTCATCATTCCTCACAATTAAAAATTTAAATAAATTTAGGGTTATTTAAATATATATATATTAAAAAAAGAGGTAATAATAGGGTGGGGAAGATGGTTCCTTCATACAATACCTCACAAATAATACCTTATTTGACACAAGACTATATAGACAATGAACATTTGGCTTGTTTCCATTGAAAAAAATACATTTAGAAAAAAAGGATGCTTTTGGGTTGTATAATCAAATCAAACACTAATATTTCAATTATGATTGAAGTAAATGGACCACCAAGTTGTTACATCTTGGCCTTCATCAACTCTTTGTCATGATCAAATATATATCATGTCCTCATTATATTGCTACCTTTTTTACTTTAAACCTTTAGTATAAATTATATCCTCTCCATCTTATCAGTTGAACCTACTAGTAAATAATACCTATTATCAGTCTCTTGTACATATTACATATTTTTTCTAATCAATTTTTTTCTTAGTACATATTGTTAGTGCATACTTTACATGAATTATATTTGAATTCTGAGAATTAAACAATTCTTATTGTAGTTCCTAATTGATTTATAATGTCTACCCGACAACCAATATATGTGATCTCATAATTTTAATCATGTAGCTTTTTAATGCAAAAACAAATGACTGCCCAAGTGGCAATGCCATAATAGTTGGAATGTACCAACCTTATTAAAGATTTTACATATGGTCAACCATAATTTATTCTATTGTTATCAATAGATTTTATTTGTATTTGCAATTTTATAACTATAGTTGATATTCTACTTTTTTCAAGTTGAACAATTCAAATGATGTTTCTTAATGTTTGATCATTTACACACCTAAATACGTGCGTATGATGAAATTTGAAATTTAAAAATTACAATGATTTGAAACCTTTGAAAAGTATGGTAATCAATATGCTCAAGGTTAGATATCCAAATTATATTTTATCATATGTACATATCACACATGTAAGCTACAATTCATTGTTGTAGCTTGGTAAAACTTGACTAGGTACTCATTTTGAAGTGCAACAAATGCATGGAATTCTTAATTAATTTGTAGAATATACTTACTTTTGAGTAGGGTGGATAAAATTTACTTAGTGTATGCAAAGTAAATTGAAAGTATAGAAAAAAGAAAGGTTGGTACACCATTTTAAGCTTCAAAAACTATGTCCATGTGTTACATTTGATATGTATCATTTAAAAATTTGATGTCAAAAGATTTCACATACTTTCTAGCTTGAAATCCTTGCAAATTTTGATTTCTTACATCGTTGAGGACTATTTTTATGGCATACATTAGTGTCCATGAAAGATGAACCCACAAGTTAGGTTTTGTTTCAGTGAATGTCAAAAATCTAAGCTCTAAAAACATTTGTAGGTAGACATTTCTTGTGTAGATAACATAACAATGTTGTGTGGAATAGTTTTACCCATATAGGTATAGGATTCATGTTGAAGTTAGACATCTAGTTAAATAAATAAAAGTCCTAATCCTTCTTAAAAAGAGACTCTTTTAATGAAACTTTAACATTCACTACTACCCATTTTATGCTTGAACACCAAAATCAAAATGCCAATCCAAAAGGATTTTTCTTTAGTAGCTTTTGCTAGGTAAATTTCTCTACTTTTGCAACTATATTTCTAAACATTTTTACTTCTAAAAATGTACAATACTTACCTGGTAGGGTTCTTGAGCTATTCTTCCTTTGTTTCTTTTTCACCATGAGGTGAATGTAACCTACAGTGGATTGGAATTTGACTGAAACATTGTCAAATTTTGCAATGTGGGTGCAATTGTGGAATGCTTATTTCATAATGATGCACAACATGTTTTTTTGTCAATAAGGACTTGGTGATTTGAGGTTATCAACTTGTGTATGTACATCATGATGTAGGTACTTTAAACATATAATTCATAAAATTATATAAGTTATGGGCTTTCAAAGTTGAAAATATAGGATTGAAGCCTAACTATCATTTTGTGCATGGATTTTAAAATGGTTCAACAATTTCGTCTTTACAAAAATAAAATAAAAGTCATATAAATTGCTTTTGAAAGCAAGTATAATATGAGAAGGATTACTAGTTAGATGACTGTATTCATTTCCTTTGGCCTGTTTAATATTTTCCTTATATGAGGTTACTAGTGCAAAACATGCCTATGTGTCACTTGAGAAAATATGAATGGGGCAAATGGGCAGACTGGAGGAAAAAATCGCAGCAGCGCTTTTGAACTGACGGCATTCATTTCCTTTGGCCTGTTTAATATTTTCTGTTAGATTGATGTGTGACATTGTCCTTTAGTTATTGAGGAGGCGGCTGATGGTGTCTGCAAAAAAGCATGCCCTCTGGTGCGGCCACGTCATGGCTGTTCCATGGCTGTTCCCAGCCGTTCCATGGCCGTTCCATGGCTGTTCCATAAGAATGCCCTGCTGTTCCTAGGTTGCTTTTCTGTTAGTTGGTTTGGTTTTTTCTTTGTCCTTTTGCCCCTTGTTCTTCATCGTCTTGCGCGGACTTTGTTCCCTACGAGCAGGAAGTTCGGATATTGCCATGTTTGAGTAACTGAGACATCATCGTCACCCTCTCCATCGCTTCAGGTTTTTCTCCGCCGAATGGCTTTCAGCTGATGGATTTGATGTAGTTCAGTGAATTTTTTCTTCTTGAGGTTGTTCTAGGTTTGCAGTTGCGGCAAGATACACTAGATTTTTTCCTTGACGAAGTCACATTGTCGTCGTGTTCTCTTGTGTGTCAGCACTGTTAGCTTCAGAGTAAAGATGCTCTGGGGGAATGCAAATCCATTTCTCTGTCGTTTTCAAGAAAAGCATGCGTTCAGTGTAGTTCAGTTCTAGCTTGTGTTTGTTGACCTCAGATCGGGGGAATGCAATGCAACTCTCTGTTTTCTCAAGAAGCAAAGGTTCTTTGTGAAAATCAACTTCTTTAAAGGCATAAGTTTTATAAACCTACACATGAGTCCTGGCCTCATACTTGTCATCGAAATATCACCAACTTTCATGTGAATGGACAAAACAACTATGAATGGAATAATGTGTCTTATACTAACAAGCCATGAATAGCATTTAGAGTCTTCAATCTCATTCCTTTCTCTTCTTCTAACATGATGTCGTATGGTCGAATTCCTTAACCTATGTAAATTGAATAATCCTCCATATTTGAAATCATGAGAGCTTGTAGTTTGAACCTCCTTCAAGTCGAGTCAACTTTTGCCTTGGAAATCTGACTTCCCCCGGGTGCAGCTGCCGAGGTTGTTGAAATCTTCAATCTCTCATCCTCTCAGCTAATTTTCCATGATCCCTTGTTTCATCTGCATGGTTTCTTCCTGGGATCTAGGAAAAAACAATTCATTATTCCTTGCATGCTCAATCTTTCAGAGACTTCACTGTTGCCTCTCCCCTTCATGCTCTCCCAGACTCTTTTTGACGTGATCTGTTACACTAACTTTTAAACAAGTCATGTCATGTTGGAACCAGCACACATGAAATCTAACATACATGAGGAATTTGCATGATGCCAAGTTGAGAAAGTTCAGGAATGGGAGGTCTCAATAATAAAGACGAAGTAAAAGACTAAATGTGAGATTAAATCCTGAACTAATCATAATCTCATACAAATAACCAGCTATAGCTTAGTGGATGACTAGGTTTCTATGTACACTGGAAGGTCCAGATTCATGATTATTTCTTCCAGTCAAGCTTCTTTGAGTGTGTGCAGCATACACCTTCACAAACCTTGAAATGGGATCTCGATGGTTGTTTTCCATTTTTGAACGTCTTCATTAGTTCAATTCTCACCAAACTTAATAGTTCCTTTTCATATGAACATTTGTTGATCATTCTTCTAATAGCACCAAAGTTTTGTCATCCCCATGCACACTTTCTGCGGGAGTACAGCCTCCCACTGACATAACCTAAGGCAAAATAGAAATATATTAGAACTTGAGATAATACTCCTGCACATAACTTGACAACATGCTCATATATCGCGTACTTTCTATTTTCTAGTCGTATTTGATTCCTTCCAGGATAGGAATGGGGAGCTGTCGCACATACCTTTTTTGATATCCAAGTACTTGACATGATCAGGATAGATCCAAACACATACATTTCCCTTCTAAAAGTGCATATTGTTGAACTCCAACACGAGTTGTAAGAGGAATGGGGGGTAGCAAGACTATGCGCAGTTTTGCTCTACAGAACTTCGACGTTCTCATTCAGCAACATCCGTCACACGATCCATCCTCATATCAAAAAGATCACTGGTATTCAAGATATGTATGATTCAGATCAACCTATGCACTACTTAAAGCAACATGCTTGCAACCGGTGCTTCGATTAGATCTAAATCTATGTCAAGTAACAGGATTCACATAGCAGACTTTGTATTCTAATGCACTACGATGATAGCACAGGACCATAATTAACCTGTAGGATTAGCTGAAAGTTGGCTCTTTCCATGTGCAACTCTTCCAGTTTAGCCTACATCCATTGACTGTCTGATGTAGGAGCTTCCACTGCTAAAAACAAAAGCTATGCTGGAGAAAAAGAAACAGTTAGACCATGATAACATGTTGCAGCCAGTGCTTCGACTAGATCTAAATGTACGTAAAGTAACAGCGTTCAAGTACCAGACTTTGAATTCTTATACATTCGGATGATACTACAGGACCACAATTAGCCTGCAGGATTAGCTCCAAGCTCGCTCTTTCCATGTGCAGCTTTTCCAGTTTCGCGTCGATCCATTGACTGTCTGATGGAGGACCTTCCACTGCTAAAAAAAAACGCTATGCTGGAGAAAAAGAAACATATAGACCATGACAAAATGCTTGAAACCAGTGCCTCGACTAGATCTAAATATATGTCAAGTTACAGTGTTCACATACCAGACTTTGTATTCTTATGTACACTAGGAGGATAGTACAGGACGAGAATGAGGCTTGAGCCTGCAGGATTAGCTGTAACTTGGCTCTTTCCATGTGCAGCTTTTCCAGTTTCGCCTAGACCCATCATTGATTGTCTGATATAGGAGCTGCCACTGCTGAAAACAAAAGCTATATGCTGGAGAAAAAGAAATATGTAGACCATGACAACATGCTTGCACCAGTGCTCCGACTAGATCTACATATATGTGAAGTGAGCAGCATTCACATACCAGATTTCGTATTCTAGTACACCACCTGGTAGTACAGGGCCACAACTATACTGCAGGATTAGCTGCAGGTTGGCTCTTTCCATGTGCAGCTTTTCCAGTTTCACCTAGATCCACTGACTGTCTGATCTACGAACTGCCAGTGCGAAAAACAAAAGCTATGCTGGAGAAGAAGAAACGTATAGACCATGACAACATGCTTGCAACCAGTGCTTTGTCTAGATCTTATAAATGTATGCCAAGTAACAGCATCCACAGAGCAGACTTTGTATTCTAACACACTACGATGGTAGTACAGGACCATAATTAACCTGCAGGATTAGCTGCAAGTTGGCTCTTTCCATGTCCTGTTTCGCTAGAGCCGTCATTGACTGTCTGATCTAGGAGCTGCCACTGCTAAAAACAAAAGCTATGCTGCAGAGAAAGAAACATATAGACCGTGACAACATTCTTGCAACCAAAGCTTCCACTAGATCTTATAAATATATGTCATGTAACAGCATTCACATACATACTGGACTTCGTATTCTAATACACTACGACATGATAGTACAGGATCACAATAAACCTGCAGGGTTAGCTGCAGGCTGGAGCCTGGCTCTTTCCATGTTCAGCATTTCCAGTTTCCTCTAGATCCATTGACTGTCTGATACGGGAGCTGCCACTGCTAAAAAGAAAAGCTATGCTCGCGAAAAAGAAACATATAGAGCATGAGGCCAAAATCAGAGTGCCTATGTTCAGGTGCTCTATACTTGGTGCACCGAAATCCCTTGGCACAGGCCGGGTCCAGGGTCACACAGGGGAAGAAACAAAGTGCTTGGTGGAACCGTTCATGCCTAGTATCGTTCATGATACTGAATGAAAAAACGGAAGAGCATGAGTGTAGAAAGTAGTTGCTGAATTTTGATGAACGCTTAATTCCTCATGAGTTCACATTTTGTCTTCAGCCTACTTCACACTCAGTTTCAGGAAACAGAAAAACATTTGTTGCTAGATCTAACTGCCTGGAAGCTAGCTGGACTTACGAACTCTTGCATATTAACTACATGCAAAGATTGTTTATTTACTACACGCAAGTCCAATCCAGTCATTGGCAAGAGGCCATGCCAAGCTGTCCGACAACCAAATTTACCAACACTATTGAGGTTGGCCATCACGGCCAGGGGTGCTTTAAGTTAAACTTAGGACTCCGCTTGAAGGAGATCATAAGGTCGTTTAGCGTTGACACGTTTGGCTGCTGCTAGCAGCGTCATGCGATGGAACAGTATGAAAGAAAATTTCAACAACACATATGGCAAACGGTTAGCAAATGGAAGAATATGTATTCACACATCGATACACGTGAACGAACCATTCTTGAACAAGTCCATACTAAAGCATAGGGTTACAAACTCAATATGTCATCACAACTTCCAGAGAAAAAGCCATATGCATAGAGCTTACATCTTGTAGAGTTTCTAGTAATTGGTCAACATCGTTGTCAAGCTTCCAAGGAACTGCAATCAGGAAAGAAGGAAACGGCTAAACCTACAGCATCCTGTAGTTAGCAAGGCATGTTACTCACCAAAATTGTAGGTCAGACTTTCCGGATGTGCCTGGCTCAATTCTCATACCGCGCATGCCACAGTGCAAGGAGCACAAGCGACGCGATGCCAGTCAGTAGTTCCAGATTATCGCAGTGCTCGCCACTACCGGTGAACCTGAAACGACCTGGATGATCCACAGTAACTCTGGGTCTGGCCAGTACAACAAGAAAACCACAATGGATGACCGGGAGAAAGATCGACCGACAAGGATGTCACGCATTGCTCGAGTAACGGTGAGCAAACCTGAACAAGCGCTAAAGTTCCAAACGGCACAAGCTCACCAAAAGTGCTTGAAGGGGTTTTCTGTATAGGATTCACCGAAATTCACGGATGATCGTTAAGCACAAAGGGTTGATCAAAGAGTAGTAACCGGCAAGAAAAAAACAGTAGAATTGCAAAAGAACAGCGAGTGACAGCGGGAGAGAACACGCATGAACACAGGTATACAAATTTCTGTATACATGAATTCGAGCGTGCTCTCTCTCGTTGTCACCGACCACTCCTTACCCATCCCTATCGATCATCGATGCGACGGTATCTTAGGAGAAAACGACCTTCACCAGTTCCTCCAAAGCCGGATCGCACGAAGCTCGCCGCTATGTGTGTGGTTCGGAAGAACGCACAGAGCTCAAGAGATGGAACAAAAGAATTCACATGATGCGTTCGAGCACGAAGCAACGGACACGAACTGCCTCTAATCTCTGCCGTTGTCCAAAACACAAGTACACATACAGGAACGGATTGTCACACCTAGCCGCCAAGCTGACAGGTCTAATGTTTCACGTACAACACACACCTACAACCACGGCAGACATGCTCCAGGGTAGTAGAGAATCCAGTAGAGAGAGCGACAGCGAGAGAAAACCCCAGAAGAATCTAAGACTGCACGGTCTGCAGGCAGGAGCAGCTAGCTAGGTGAGAAACGAAAGCAAGCAGAGAGTCGACAGCGGAGGCCCCGGCAACAGAAGATCAGAGAAGGAATGTTGTGAAAGCAGGTCGTGAGCAAGCAGCTTTTATGGTGAAATCTAGGCAGGCGGGTGAGGCCTGGAGGATGCGATCGAGGGTAGGGAGGGTTTCCTTCTGGAGGTGACTAGGGGTTGCTGCGAGGGAACTCGAAGACGAGACAGAAACAGAACCCCTGCTTTCACGGCCAGAGTGAACCAGCTCCACCAGCAGACCACGAAGGATGGATGGTGAGGAGTCAGGAAACAGTTTTCTGTTGGTTTTCAGTTCCCTAGCTAACCCAGGAAAAAGTTTTCTGTTGGGTTCCAGTTCCCTTGTTAACCTTGTAGTTGGCCAAGTTGCGTTCCCACCTACTAACAACCCACAAGCAGGCTGTTAGTAGGTAGGTAATAAAAACAGCCATTAACTCTGTAAAAACTATCTACTTACAGAGTACTTTCCTACCTACTTTCCTACCTATTTTCCTCCCTGCCTATATATAGAAACTACTTCTTACTGCATGAGTTACCAAGGTGAAACAAGATATTAACTCAGTTGATGTTCATCCACAACTGAGTCATAATGACATTAGTAGTTGGTTGGGTTGTTTGTTTTTGCTACATACTAACAACTCACATGCAGGCTGTTAGTAGGTAGATAGCAAAAACAGCCCTTACCTATGTAAAAAGCATTGACTTATAGAGTACTTACCTATTTTTGTACCTATATATTTATGTAAATGACCTACTTCTTGCAGCATGGGTTACCAAGGTGAAACCCGATATTCACTCTATTGAAGTTCATCCAAAACTGAGTCATAACGTGCATCAAGTGGATGGTGCACTGATGCACTTGACGATGCACTGATGTAAGTGCTACTTCACTCTGACCTGTTTTCAATTACCAAATTATCCACCAAAGAGCTACCAATCAGTACCCTAATAAGAAATTTTTTAAACACACCAATCCAGGCAGAGAGTTGATGACCCATGAGTGAACCAGCAACTACACTGGTATCATGGTAAAAACCCTAATCTTTCTTGAATTACTTCTAAACATTTTTAATATCCCATCTTTAAACTAAATAAGGACCTCGGGGTTCAAATTTAACATTTCACAGGTTAATTATAATCTGCAATGGCCCTCACTCAAGAAGGCGAAGGTTCCAGTGCAGGTGCTGGTTCACCCTGGCCAAGGGTAAGTAGCTATTGTATTCTGAACCTACTATTATCTTTACGCTCACTTTGAAGTTTGAACCAGGTTGGGAAATTCACAGTAAATTCTGTGATAAGATCAAATGTGTGTAATCTTTATTTCCTACAACGAGCTGTATTTTAAACTGACAAATTCTGCTGTTTTTCTCAAAGTATGCATGCAGGCATCTTTTTTGGTTTTCTGATGTTGAGTGAATGGTGATCAGCCATAAAAAGATGGAGACACTTTTTCATATTATTTTTTTCAAAAATTCAGGCATTTTTACATATTTTGTGACATACCTAGGTCAAGATCTGGCGAACTCTTTTCCAATTTTTTAAAACTCAACGATTGGCCCCCAAAACTAAGCCCTTCATAATCAAAAATAGTTTTCAATATTTTGAAAAAAAATCGACAGATTGAGAAAATTTGCTACCAAAGGAGAAAACAAAACACCGTGCAGCGTGTTTATTTGAATAGATTAGGCAAACTGTTTAAAATAGATAGTAATGTTTTTATGTACCCCTATACTTCAAGGCAGAAGTAGAGTTTGTCTTCAGATAAAGCTCTGAGATCGCTATAAGTACAGTGAAAATATAGAAATTATCTCTAGACTCTCCTCCTTATTTTGTAGCGATCTATTTTAGTATCATCCAAGTGATGACAAGACACCACGGTTTGACCAGTTCTCTAGTCTGGAATGTTAAAGTCAGGTGGTTCAGGTTCTTGTGACCTGGGCCCGACCTCGAAACCTTTTGGTAGACCTGGGATAAGGATGGTAAAACTTGCCTTTTGTTAGAATCAGGAATTGAAATCCTGAAAATTAATTCTTCAAAACAAGTTTCAATTCTTATGGTAAGCCCATTAATTTTGTTTGAAAAACCAGGAAGTAAGCTGAACTTAATAGATAAATGATCGATTTTAATTTATTGTAAAACTTGATACCTTCACAATTGTCAGTTTCAACTTGTTGTAAAACTCCATACTCTAACTTTGTTATGCAATTAGACCTTATTTTTGAGCTAGACTTGAAGGTTCTTGAACTTGAAAAAAATTATTTAAAAAAATCAAAACTACAAATTTCAAAATTTAAAGAACCAGTCTCAATTAACCAAAACATTTTTATAATGTTAAAATGGGGACCTGAGATTCTTTCAAAAGGGAAGAAGCGGCCAACACTAGTTTTGACCTTTCTAACAGCACATCTTGATGAAAATTTTGATGGCCTCTAACAATTGGCCTTAATGGAAAGCAATCATGATACCTCAATTAATGCATGTGAAAATATACCTGTTTTTGGTTGGAATGCATACATGATTGCTTTCTCAAAACAGGTGTACAGACAAAACCTTTCAAAATACACACAAATACAGGCGTGAAAATTTCCCCTCCTGCATGAAAACAAGAAGATCACAATACAAAATCAGTGTAGTTTTTTTGTGATGAAATTTCACTATTCTGCAAAAAACAAGATTGCAAAAAACTTGGAAAAAATGTATTATCAAAGTGCAAATTATGGTTTGTAGAAACAAAACTCGCCACTTTCCATAAGTTCAGAAGTTAAATTAAAAACGCTTTTAAAAAAAACATCTAGAGAACTCTGAAGCCTGCAGGACTAAATTAAAATTCAACCCTGTTATTACAAATGTCTTTTTCCTCAAGTAATCCAAAGAGGAATTTAAAGTGCTTAGTACTTACCAACGAGCCCTTTCTGCCCATATCACAACCAATGAACAGTGGTGACAAATTTTTGCCATTCTAACTTTGTATAGGAAGAGGAGCTGCACTCAGAATGTTGGAACCAAGGGCAGAGCTCAAGGTTGAGACTGTAATATGCTGACTGGAGTGCCTCCCCAACGCAACAAAGAAACAGCATGTCAGATCTTAAGATGTAATTGCCCCAGTAGGGATTCCTCCAAGCAAGTTCTTGGATTTAGGTAGGTTCATGTTTAAGTTAGAGGTCAAGTTGGAAGGTCTTTGGACAGGAGTTTCCATGATTTCTTGGGACCATCATTGGAACATAACCTGGGAATCAGACTCTTTTCAAAATTGAATTAGAATTTAAAAGTGGGTGTGGTGTCCAGATTTAAGCAGTTCTTTACTTACATAAGTAATATTGTTTTACAAAGGATAAGCTTATCTTACATTTAAGTAAGTTATTGCATTTATTGATTGTACATAATTAATACTATATAATCTCTATTTTGAATTATGTGTACTAATTGAACAAACTAATATTAAAAAAAGTTTGTTTTGTTTTGTTTTGTGTCATGGTCCGTGAAGATAGAACCGGACTGGCTTAAATCTTTTTCTGAAAATGATCATAATCAGTGGGTTTTTAAATCCAAAAAAATTAGTATCCAGTTCATACCAAAGATTTCATTAAAAAAAAAAAAAAACCCTTAAAACTGAGATTGACTGTTCCATTTGAAATCAAGAACTGAACAACACTAGTTCTTATTTGTTCTGGAACACAAAGATCACTCAAAACAGACTGAAAATGAGGAAGATATGGGGCTGGAACTAGAGAGGGTCTAGAGCTATTTTTCAAAAAATTAAAGCACGCTATCACTTATCCTCTTCCTGTGTTTTCTGCATTGCTCCATTAGTTCTGGCACCAAAAGAGCATTTGTAGCCCTTCAGTTTGCACATCCAATGACACAAAAAAATACTCAATTTGGTCAAGGATTGAGGAAAATATTACAAAATGTTCAATCATAGGTGGTTTGGTCATGGGTCAGTTTGATGATGGGTGGTTCTACCCTAGTGTTAGGCAATTTATGAAGAAGAAATTGTAATTTCCATTCTAAAATTAAATTAAAGCAGTTTGGGTTCAGGTTTCACCCATAAATGAAACTGAGGATCTGGTTTCAGGTCCAGTTCTTCAAAAAACACATTCCAATTGTGATTCTGTTTCCAGTTCAAAAAAGAACAGACTGGGTTTCTGATCCAGTTGCTGCCCAGATTGGCAGCTAACCCCGTATTAACCCCATGTGTAGTCTATATATATATATTTGCTATCTGATTTTGGTTTCACACATGAATAGAATTGAGAACCCATTTGCACATCCATTTCTTTAAAACACAAAATCTGGTTTTGGATCTGGTTCTAAAAATCAAACCCTGTTGTGGTTCGAATCTTACTACTGAGAATCAGAACTGATGGTTGTAACCTGCCAAATCAAGTACCTGCCCCACATTGCTCCTTACAGCAAACTCCCCACACCCTAGCAACAGGAAATTCTGCCTATAATGTGCCCTAAAATATCAAAGGGGAAGTTCCCCAAGGTTTTGTTATGTAGCCCACAGAGTGCAAGCTCCAGAACAAATTGATTGAATTGCTTTCAACATCCATCCCTGCTTCACATCCTTCCTCGGAACACTCCTAAAACATTTCTCCTAACCCAGTAGGACCTAAAACAACCCATCAACAGTAAGGTGGCTGCACACTTTGGGGTTCAGATCCAATAGAGGTTTTTACAGTGTCAGTTTCAGATTGATCACAAGGAAGCCTGACATGCCCTTCTGCACAAGAGATGTCTTCAGCGGATGCGAGTTTCATATCAAGACCACCTTAGTGGGGCACTAAGGCGATACGAGAGTTAGGCCAGAAATGGCTTTGCAAGGTTCAACTCCTCTAGGAGTTGAGAAGCATCCGGACCTCGGGGTCCAGATGGGCTAAGGTGAAGCTTGGGCTTCGCCAAGCAAAGGAGATGACAGGGATTGTTTTTGGGATTATGGTGCAAGGCATCATCCCCTTAAAACCCTCAACAAATGATTAAGTGCTATCTTGGGTTGTCTGAAGGGAATGAGCTTGCCAAAGCGTTTCAAATAATTAGAAGTTCTCCCTTTAAAGCTTCAAGGCCCAAATCCTGAGAGAGGGTTGGCCCCGGGACGACTTGGGTCGTCCCAACTTAAGTCCTTTAGACCATCTCCTAGAGTTGGTCCTGGAAGGGCCCCGAATCAACTTGGGGCTGATTTGGCTTATGGTGATGTGGTTCGACTCTTGGAGTCGGGCTTGGGCCGGCTCCAAGTTAGACTAAGACTTAGCTTCAATAAGAGGGTCTAGCGAGTCTAAGTAGTGAGCTCGAGTCCGTCTTGAGTGGTTGGGACTTTGGGACTCACCAAGTGTGCCATGGGGTGCACATGTAACTAGGAGCTAAAGGAGTCAATGCAAGAAGAGCTTGCTTGGCGAGTGTAGGGGGGTGCAAGGCAGCAAGTGAAAAAAGGCATGTCATTTAGTATTAGAACCAAATCTTGTTTCAATGAGTGCAAAGATGGGAGAAGAAGCAATGGTTAGGTCCTTCGTCATAAAACGTTCACACTGAACCAAGGCGGAAATGGCATAGTCAAGGTGGTAAAGGTTGCCACAAAGGAGGTTTACTTGGCCAAGCAAGTGGCAACAATTGAATTAGGCTCTGCCAAAAAGCTTCCCAAAACACCAAAAGGTGAAAGGGAAGAGACCTTTGGGCCCGTTAACTTGGAAAGTGGGGAAGGAGGGGCATCAACAAAAAAGGAAGCTTCCAAGGAGGAAACCTCTAAGGACAACATCCAAGTGGTGGAACAACTCAAATCCACCTCCAATTCTTTGAAATCAAACGAAGAGGAAAAGGAGAATATGAAGGAGGTTAAGGTTGAAGGGATCTTCCAAGTTGCAAAAAAAATAATTCAGTTGGAATTGGAAGTGGAATGGGCCAAGGTTAAGGCCCAACAAGTGGAGGAAACTCTTTCCATGTTGTCCATGAATGCCATTGCAAAAGCCTTGAAGGTCCTCCAAGACCTAGTGGTGAACGAAAGGGAAACCAACATGCAGATCTCTTTGGAGCTAAAAGAGATTCACAAGGAAAAGGGGGCGGGGTCAAGTGGGGAGGTTGCAAAGGCCACATTAAATCTTTCCACGGGAAAGGATACCAAAACGAAAAGGGTTAAGCAATAGGCATTCCAAGTGGAGGCCTACTTTAAATCCCAAATGATCAACATGGATGTTGATTGATTTAGGTTAACGCAATCTCTTTTGAAAGATCACACCTTGGAATAGTGGACAACATAAAAGGATGTTGAGCCAAACCTAATGGGGAGTTTGCCTTGGAACACATTCAAGGCCAAGATGAATGAAAGGTATACACTTCACAACCAAATCCTAAAAGATGGGCAAGAACTTTTGAACTTGCTCTAATTTGATAGATCTAGAACAACGGGAAGGTACATTCAGACCTTTGCGTCATTGTTGAACCTCATCTTAATGAAAGAAGAGTACACGCAGAAGGTGGCCTTCTTACATGGTTCACAACCTTGGGCTTGTAATGCCATCTTGCAGAGAAATGAGGTCACCGCAACCTGTCAAAAGATGATGAAGGTTGCAAAGTGCATGGAAGATGACTCCATGCACAAGAAGGTAGGAACACCACTAATTTTGCAACTCACCACAAGGGTGAATATCATAAATGCAGCACAAGTTACAAGTGGCCCAAAGAGGGGCTAAAAGAGGAAGTGGGATAAAAACCTACCCAAAGACAAAGGAACTCTAATAGAAAAGAAATTATCGAATGTTGCCAAAATTCAATGTCTCAATTATAATGAATTGGGGAACTTTGCCAAGGACTACGAAAAGGTAAATCAGGATTGGACACAAGGGGAATTTGTTGCAAAGGCAAGTGTGGCCAAATTGGGCCCCAATTTAATCATGTTTAAGTTCAAGGTGGAACTAATGGGGTGTTGTGTCTTTTGGATTCAAGAACCATGCATTTATTTGTGAACCCAGGTGTGATAGCAACTTGGATGGGTGGCCACAAAGGTGGCCAAACCCATCAAGGTCCACTTAGCACAGGGAGCCGTGACACCAATAAGTGAAGTGGTGTTGGGCGCCTTGTTGGAATGCGACAAGGTGAAATTTACAGAAAATTTCACAATTTGTGCCTTAAATAGAATGGAGGCCATCTTAGGGAACACCTTTTTAAATGCTTACCATGTAGATGTTTTGAGAGGAGGCTTTAAGCTAAAAGTTTTTGCTAAGCTAGCAAATAGGTCTATTAATTTAGAAGTTGAATACCACACTAGTTTAGTTAAGGTAAGTATTCATTTGGTCTCTTTACAAGAATTGTAGGAGACCTCATTTTGAATTGTTATGCATGTGGATGAATATAGTGCCAAGTTTAAAACCAAAGGGGCTAAGTCTTGGCCTACTTGTATTTCCAACACAATTAATAAATTTTGGACATCTTAATAGAAAACCTCCTCAAACATCTACCTCCTTTCGCAATGTGGACCATAAAATCAAGGTGGTGCTTGGGTTAACACCACCTTCTAAATCACCTTACTAACTTAATAAAAAAAATACAAGAGCTTAAGGCTCAAATAAACAACTTGATGGAACAAAGATACATTAGGTTAAGTAAATCGCCTTATGGATCGCTTGTCTTGTTTGTGGATAAAAAGGATGAGAAATTACAAATGTGCATAGATTACCATGCCTTGAACAAAATCACCATTAAAAACAATTACCCTTTGCCCCAAATTTATAATCTCTTTGATCATCTAAATGGGGATTCTTATTTTAGCCAAATTGACTCGAAGTCGGGTTATTATCAAATTTGTGTGGAAGATGTGGATGTGGAAAAGACAACCATGAAGACAAAATACGGCTTTTATGAGTTCTTGGTCATGTCGTTTGGGTTATGTATCACCCCGTCAACTTTCACAACCTTGATGAATTCAATCTTTCACTTAGACAAGTTTGTAATCATTTATATAGATGACATCTTGCTGTATTCCAAGTTTGTGGAGGAACATGTGACACATTTAAAATTTATGTTGCAAAAGCTCAAAGAAAACAAGCTATATGCCAATTAGGTAAAAAGTGAATTTGTAAATCTAGAAATGGACTTTTTGGGACATGTGTTGTCCTGGGAAGGGGTGAGGCCCGACCCAAGGAAAATTGAATCAATTAAAGAATGGCAAGGCCTAGCTTCGGCAAATGGGGTTAGGTCATTCCTAGGATTGGCTAATTTCTACAAAAAGTTCATAAAGGACTTATATGCACTAACAAAACCGTTCATCAACTTCTTGAAGAAAGAAGGCTCATTCAAATGGAAGGATGAATAGTAAAGTGCATTCAACCTCTTGAAAGGGAAGTTGTTGTCAACATTGGTGCTACGATTCCCAAACTTTGCAAAGCCTTTTGAAATGCACATGAATATAAGTCCTAATGGAAGGACACCCAATTGCCTTTGAAAATAAAAAATTAGTGGGGGCCTAATTGAAATGGCCAACTCATGAAAAGGAGTTATTCAGGGTAGGGAGCTGCTTGAAGGCATGGCAACACAACTTAGGTTCTCATAAAACTAAAGTCTTCATAGATAATGTATCCTTGAAGTATTTTGAGACCTAACCAAAGACCACAATGAAGTAGTTGCAATGGCATGACACCTTGGCCCTTATGGACATCGAATTGATCCATAAACTTGGTAAAAACAATGTTGTGCCAAATGTGTTAAATCACAAAGAGGAATACCAAGGGGAGATGCTTTGGGAGAACACTCAAATCTTTTTAACCATGTTCATTAGAGAAAACAATCTAAAAATAAAGATACAATAAGCGTATGTGGAAGATTATTTGGCGCAAAGTTATTTTAATGCCTTGTGCTAGAAGAAGGTGAAAAGGATCACCCTTCTAGATGAATTGCTAAGATGGAAACAATCATGAGTCTATGTGCTAGAAGGGAAGTTGCACATGAAGGTTCTGCAAGAAGTGCATGACTGCCCATGGTGAGACATCATGGTGAGAGAATAACAAGGGAGTTGTTGGGGAAGACTTTCTATTGGCCCAAAATGAAAGAAGTTGTAAAACACTATATTCGCATGTGCATAAAGTGCCAAAATACCAAGTCGATATATAAGAAGAAGTTTGGGTTATGTAGGCCCCTCTCACTCCCATCGGGTCCATTTGAAAATGTCACAATGGATTTTATGACATGTCTCCCAAAGTGGGAGGGGATGGATGCCATCTTTGTGGTGGTAGATAGGTTTTTTAAATTACCAAAGTTTACATCGACCCACACAAATGCCACAATGGTGGGGACGACAAAACTATTTTTTGACATGTGGGTCCAACATTATGGGATGCTAGAGGTCATAGTGAGTGATTAGGATGTGAAATTCATGTCAAAATTTTGGATGTTATTAATGAAGAAGGTAAAAAGGAAGTTAAAATTTAGCATGCCTTCCATCCGCAAACCGATGGCCAAACAAAAACAATGAATGGGATATTGAATCAATATCTTCGTAATTATATCATCAGCAATCATAAGGATTGGGGTGACCATCTAGGTTTGGCAAAGTTTTGCTACAATTTCACAAAACACTCAACCATAAAAATGAATCCCTTTGAGTTGGCACTAGGAGTTGAAGCAAAACAACCAATGGATCTAGCCATTCCTAAAACAAAAGGCATTCACCGCAAGGGCAGCAAGGAGGCCGAAAAGATGGCCAAGGCACGTGAAGAAAGGAAATCATGAACCATTAAGCTTTTAGAAAGGCGCAAGCAAGTTAAGAAGAACAAACCAACAAGTCGCAAAAGCACATAGAATTTGAAATGGGGGACCTAGTGTGTTTGAACATAAAAGATTTTAAAATGCCTGAAATTTTAGCGAATAGGTTTGTTCCAAAGTACATGGTGACGTGCCCCCAAACTCCTCAAAAGACCCAAACGTGGGTCCTAGAACAAAACAATAGAAGAAAAAAAGAATTGGGGCACACTCCCTAATTCAGAGCACTTTAGAGAGGAAGGTGTGTTGAAGGTTCAAGATAAGACTAGGACGAACTCACAAGTGAGAGTTCAAGGTGAGATCAACCTGCACAATTAAGAAAAGAGGGCAATTAGTGTAAATTGAATGGAATGGTGTGATGAACTTATTAAAGACAACCTCAAACACAAGTTTTACACAACCCACAACCTTTGGGAGGAGGCACTAATCTTCTCCTTATAATATACTATGTGCCTTTCTGGAGGGACTACATCAAAATGTCACTTTTCCCCAAGACTCCCGAATGGGAGTCCCAAAATTGGGACTTTTGTTGTCCCAAAACTTTGGACCACATATCTTTCTCAAATCAAATATGTTTTGAATATGCGAAAACAATATCGTGTAATCTTCAAAAATCTTTCCAATGGTGTAAAACACGCCCCAATCAGACCTCATTTGACCCCCGCTTCAAAAGGATTTGTGGTCAAAAGTCAAATTCCCAATTTGACTCCCACCCTTTCTTTTGGTCATAACTCATGCAAATCAGGTTTAAATGAATAATGCAAAGACACCTTAAGCATCTACGCTTCAAAACCTTTTTAATGGTGTCATGGGGGCCTAATTTAATGTTTTTTTTCCTTTCCAACCAAGGCTCCAAACATTCGCAACTCTTGCATGAATGCAATTCCCAAAGTGGGAATGCACTTGAGAATCATTGGGCTTCATCCTTTGCACTCTCCCCCGTATGTGAAAGTGTGTTTCACACCTAAACATATTCTTGACCTCAAGGGCCCTTGCACTTCACACTTAGTCGTGAACCCAAATTAGGGTTATGACACATGGGCCCTTATAAAATCATTCACAAACCCCACCTCGATGTGTATACTTCATAGTTATGACATTCTTGGTGCAAGAATGTTATGGAAGCCCAAAGAAGCAAGAATTTTAAAGAATTTTAAAAAAATTTATAGATCAACCAGTGTAATTTGGTAAACATTCGCGGGTAAAGAATGTTATGACAAGGTGCTAAATGAAGAATTTTAAAGAATTTTAATGTGCAAAATGAAGAATGTCATAACTATGGTATACTTTGCAACTTCCAACAATGTTGGTAGCCCACCCAACCTTCCACATGTCCAAATTGAAGCCAATTCACGAAGACAAGAAAAGAAAGGCCCGGAAGCAAGCTTATCACCCAATATTCGATTTCATCGAGCATAAGTTCGCAAGGGAAATGGAATGCATTTTAGTTGCAAAACAAACCAAATGATTGAGCAAACAATATTGGGTCAAGTGGAAAGGATGTCACCCTAAAGAGTCGCAATGGGTGAAGCCTGTTCATTTAGACCATTTGCCGAAAATGGTCAAAAAATTTGAGCAGGAACGTGGCCACAAAATGGGTAATAGGAAAACACATAAAAATAAGTCCAATACTAAAACATAATGTTGATGAAGACATTAACCTTTATAAAGCAAGGGAGTGAAAATGAAATTTAAAATAATGGAAGTATATTTAAATTGAAGCTAAGGCAAAACAACTGTCAATTTGAGGTCAAGATATATGAAATGGGGTAGACCGTGGAAGAAGTAAGTGAAGGCTAAGTTAAGGTGATAATAACCAACGAAAATGGACTTAAGGAATTAAACTCGAAAGAAAAACTTTTAAGGGTTTAATTAGGTGAGATTGGGGTAGTGATGAGCATGCATTAAATGACATGTCCCTAAACTAAAAATAAGTTTGTCGGAGTGAGGTTTTCAGTGCATGGAGTCATAAACCATGTCCTTTTAAAGCAAAGGGGGTTTGGCTTGGCTAAGCCCAAGTTGACACTAGCTGTTGGCGCATTGTATAGTCATAGCTTAACATGGTTACCCAAGGTCACCAAGAGAATTGGCCTAAGCATGAAACTTAACCCTCAAGTATGTTTTGAAGGGGGTCCAAATAGGGGGATTGTTGTTTAATAAGATAAATGAGCCCAAGAAGGGTGTGTGGTGTAGTTTAGGGGATTAACATACAGATGGACAAGAAAAATGTTTAAGAATCCTCCTGCATTTAAAAGGGTGGAACCTGGGATGCGAACTATCGCAACCTTAGCCTTGGGTTCGCGACCAAGGCAAGCGCTTGCAAAGGTGCGGGTTAAGAGTGAGCTTAGGAGTCACATTTCATGCTCCCAAGAGTGTAAAAGAGTGTGAGGGAATGAACCCCCACACTCCCAAATGAGCTCCCACTTTGGGAGTTAGAGTCTCAATGGACTCTTGAATTTTTAGAGGGCAATTGCAAGGGTCAAAACTCATTGGATTGAAAAGTTCCTTATATCATTGAAAAACTCTTGGAACTTAGATGTCTAAAACAGGCTCGCATGACTCATTTGAGTATTTTAAATACAAGTTATGGCCAAAAGAAGAGCCGGGAGTCAAATTACCAATTTGACTTTTGACCATTAAAAGTCTAGATCACCCCAATTTCCTTGCGTGTAAGTGACGTGAGACATACCATTGAAAGATCTCGACAAGGGCTACAACTTCTCTTTAGACATCACCTCAATCAAAGGTCTGCACACAAAGTTATGGACCTCCAAAGTCGTGGGAGTCCCAATTTCAAGAGTCCCATTTGGGAGTTCTGGGACAAAATGACATTTGGGTATTGGCCTCGTGGCCAAACATAGAGAATATTATAAAGGGGAAGGTGGTGGCTTCCCCCAAGTTTGGGCTATGGTGAGTCTTATGAATCTGTGTTTGCCCATGGTTCATCCATGCACCAAAAGTGCTCTAACTATGCATTAACCAAATTGTTGTTTGGTTTATGCAGGTCCATGTGAGTACTTGAATTGTTTGTCACTCTTCTTAGTCCCCATCTCAGAGTTCTAACACGCCATTCTACCTTTAAAGTGTTGCGAACCAAAAAATGTGCCCCAACTCCTTATCCTTTCATTGTTTTCACATTTAAATTCGTAGTTGAATCTACTAAGGTGTTTGGGGGTGCATTACGAATGGTACCTAAGTCGAGAACTAGCTTCTCTCCTAAAAGCCTAAAGTAAAAGAGGTGACAAAAGGTGTGGCTTGACATAACAAAGGCGACATGTGCATTATGTTTATAAGGATGTAAACCTCCCGAAAGTGGGGGTGAATGACATGCCTTTCTGCTTAAGAGATGTCTGAAGCATATGCAAGCCTCATATCAAGGCCACCTCAGTGGGGCATTAAGGCAATATGAGAGTTATGCCAAAAATGGTTATGCAAAGTTTGTCTCCTTTAGGAGTTGAAAAATGTCCAAACTTTAGGGTCTAAATGGGCTAAAGCAAAATTTGGGCCTCATCGGCCAAAGGAGACGATTGGGGGTCGTCTTCAAGATTATGGTGTAAGGCACCATCCCTTTAAAACCCTCAATCGAAGGTCTACACATAAAGTTATGGGCCTCCAAAGTCACGAGAGTCTCAATTTCGGGAATTTCGGGACTCCAACTTGGGAGTCCCAGGACAAAATGACATTTGGGTGTTGGCCCTATGGCTAAGCACATAGAATACTATAAAGGAGAAAATGATGGTTTCCCCCAAGTTCGGGCTGTGATGAGTCTTATGAGTCCGTGTTATCCCGTGGTTCATCCATGCACCAAAAGTGCTTTAACTACGCATTAACCAACTTGTTGTTTGGTTTGTTCAGGTCCATGTGAGTAATTGAATTGCTTGTCACTCTTCTTAGTCCCCATCCCGAAGCTCCAACACGCCCTTCTACCCCAAAAGTGTTTTGAACCAAGAAGCGTGCCCAACTCCTTGTCCTTCTGTTGTTTTCATCTTATACCCACATTTGAGTCTATCAAGGAGCTTGGGAATGCATCATTAGGAGTTAGGCCTAGGTCGGCTCCAAGTTAGACTAAAACTTAGCTTCGATAATAAGGTTTAGTGAGTCTAAGTAATGAATGTGAGTCTGTCTTGAATGATCGGGACTTTGTGACTCACCAAGTGTGTTGTGAGGTGTGCAAGTAGCTAGGAATTAAAGGAATCAATGTGAAAGGAGCTTAACGAGGCACAAGGGGGCACAAGGTGACAAGCGAAAAAAGGTGTGTCAAAGCCATTATCAACTAGATGCGCATGTATAGTTGGGTGCTTTGTGCTAGGAACTATCCTAGAAATCATGTGCATGGGCTCTGAAAACAAGATAATGATGTATCCTATACAATGTTTTCTTCTTCAACAATTTTTGTTACAAAACCAATGAGAAAAAATTGGAATTTTTAATACTGAAATTTTGAATAATTTTTCTATTTTCTTGGAATATTTTATATCAAAACATTGAAAAATATTACCCTGAACAAAATGTAGCCCAAACAACTAGGTCATACATTGTTCAAATTTTGTCATGCAAATGTCGTAATGGGTCTCCAATTTATTGTGTTAGTGTCAAATGTTTTTTTGAAAATTTAGAATGTTAAAATTGGTGTTGGGTGAGTATATCAATGGTCTTAGTATAAGGAATTCACCAGAACTGGTAAAATGATATGATTATCATATGATGTCCCATGATATCATTATTAGCTCATATGTTAGTTCACTAATACCTTTCTTCATACCTGGCAAGGCTGGGACATAAATTTTAGATGTACATATTGAGACCACTATTGCCCCTCTTCATCAAGGGGTGCTACACAAAATCAATACTGAACTTAGGGTTCCCATATGGCTGTGGACTGTTTAATGGGCAAGTACCTGGAGAGTTGTTTGTCATCATCAGTCCATGAAAATCTAAATTTTTAGTGACAACTATCAAGCTTGTTGGACTGTACTGATGATTCAGTCTTTTGATATGAATGGGTGGGCATGACAAGTGAGCAATCTTTTAGTCATTTATGATTGGGACATGCACAGATTCATAGTTGAAAGTTAGCGTGACAAGGAAGAGGCGCCTTCCTTCCACAAAGGACACAAAGATGAACTCAGGATGCTCAGATTGTATTAGCCACAGACACTATTTTTGAAGTTAGTTTAGAGAAGCATTTCGCCAAAATGTTAGGAAAAAACTTACTGCTCTGACCCCTTCAAAAGCTTTTTTGAATTTTTTTGAAAAATCCAGAAAAGCAGTGTTTTTGGATAGATTTATGCATTTGATGGATTTAGAGTGCTGGCTCCAGCAGGTTGCAAAACAGCAGCCGGATTTCAAAAAACAATTACCATCCTACCTGTCCTATAGCTAAATCTTGCTAGATCCTCCCCTGTGGATGGTTGGCAGTGTAACTACACCACAAAAGTGAAAAAAAACCCTGGTTTGGAGCTATGCAACTACTTTCAACAGAGGATAGCTATCGGAGAGTGGGTAATGAAAAAAAACATGGTGTGACATATCAAGATTCTTGGACAGACCAAATCATTGGTAATGGCTAATATCAAACTTAAAAAATAAAAACTACTGGTAGCAGTAAGCATTGCACCAGTAGTCAAACTATTCATACCAACATGATATCTAATTTGAATCTTTTTTGACCTACCAACCCAGGTAATAGCACATCTCACACACGGATCTGACCGGTCTTTTAAAAATATGATACCCACCCAAAAAAAAAACAACAACAAAATACCCACCCAACACTGGTTCAAAGTTCAAACTCTATCACTCTTTTATGTTTACTATATTAGAGCAAATATAATATTCTTGCCAACATGGCACATTTAGTTGGCTAAGAGTAAGACAGCTACATCTGGTATTCAGGGTCTTTCGTACCCTCAAACTAACTACATCCGGTTTTAGACCTAAGCACCTCCCAGTTTTCAAAATACCTAGTCAAGAATTGTCACTGAATTTAAAATCAATTTTGATGAATTTCATACATTTTTGCATCAAATTTTGACAATTTGTATCCATAAATTAAATTTCAGTATGTACTGGGTTGCACTGTAACTGATTCTAGGGGTGACCAGTAACTAGCCAAGCCTGAAACCTGGACATCCCATTGGAACTGATCCAACTGGCAGAACATTCCAAGAATTAACTGTGTTTGGGAGCACCAACCATTAATGGCATCTACACGTTAGGTTTTTTAGTGGTCAATTTTCCAAATATCTATACTAAAAATCCCCAGACTCGACATCAGGTTGCAACAGGTAACCAACAAGATGGAATGAGACTTGAGTGTTTGCTTTCATATTTTTTAATAGCCAAATCTGGCTAAACTGTCTTATGGACAATCACCACTCATGCTGCATTATGCACTTGAAAAGAAAATAGAACACTAACCTCAAAATGTGTAGAGGACAAATGACATCTCCACTTTTCTACACGCCAGAATACAAGTGGTAGTGAGTGCCCAAAAGCTTGCTACGGTATGGCCAATGCATGATGGTATCAAATTGTCAAGGTCATTACAACTTTGCCTGAAGCACAAGTTCCCAGACCTTCAAAAGCAAACATTTCAATGATTGTATTTAGCCATCAGCCTAAGTAGTTAACACTTTGTGCAAATGAAAAGAGAAATTTGTCCAACGCAACATGCACACCTTTGGAGATGATGAATCAATCAATTCATCATTTATCAAGATAGACAAATGAAGAAAATGGGGCTTTGCAGCCTGGCAACAGGATGTATGTTAAAATTGCATAGAGCCCACGCCTCAAAGGCGGCGGCATCGTAGTTGGTCTTTGCCACTTTCGGCACCAAACTGATTTTAAGTCACAGTAAGTTAGCTGCCCCTAATGTCTTTCCTCTTCTTTCTCCATCTACAATAAGAATGACCACTAGTCACAGTACTTTGGGGCTGATGTCAGCTTTTTTTTCCTGGCTATACATCATCAAAAAGCTGTATTCAAAACTAAAAGTGCTAAAATCAAGTGCTTTTTGAAATTTTCAATAGCCAGAATTTGACCAAATTTTTTTTAAAATCTCCAGATTTCTATTCATGTTTCAAGTATGTGGCCAAAAATATGGAAAAATGTTTTTAAAATTTTCACTTTCATATGTAGCTTGAAGCCAAATTTGGCTAAATCTTCCTACGGATCATCATTGTTTTGGCTACATCATAAAATTTGACAAAAGAAACACTGGTTGATGTCATTCCAGTTCTGTCTTCGCCAACTCATTGCATATTTATCCTCAAGGAGCGTCTCTTGGCGTTTAAGACAGTCAATGCAACTGTTTGGTTTTTTCATGTATTTGGTGCTACTGGTCAGGTGGGTCTCACGTGGAAACGATGCAATCATTTTATGCTCAAGGGATGGAGGGGCACGCATCCATATGCAGTGCACAAGGGTGCTTGAAGTTATTTAGTTCAAAGTAAAGTTAAATACGTATTCATTTAAGCTACCTTATCCTTACGGCCTTTTGAGAAATGACTGATTCTTGATTCTAACAAATCTTCTAATTTCTGGCATACTTATTAAACTGAAGCCATGACGCATCATGGGATTTTGTTCTCATTCTGGATTTACTCATACTGGGAGAAGGCAAATCCAAGAAGATCATTATGCTTGTTAGAGGATTTTTTTAAGTTTGAAAGTAGTTGTGTACAACTAAGTGGAACGCTTTTTTCTTTTTGGCGAATTTTTGCACCCTGGCCACAAAACAAATCTCCAGTACAACTCATACAAGGATTTAGTGGGAAAAATGCACCAAAGTCATCAGATTTTTAGGAATTTTTTTCTGAAATTGCCATGTTTACACAACAGGTTCCAGTAGGTAACCCAAATATAGCATTGTTCTTAAAGTTTCCTACTTTCCTCTCTGACAAGTAGTCAAATTTGGCTAATTCCTATTGTGGATTATCCCCAGTGTGGCTACAGCACAAATATAATCTTATTTATAAAAACAAAGACCTTGACTATGTGAGAGCAGAAAAACTTGGGGGGTTGATCAATTAACTCCAAAACTTTGTATCTTCAATGTATGTAGACACAAATACAAAGGTTCAACATTTGTTCAAAATGTAGGTTCAATTGTATACGTACATAGCTTGTTGGTTTTGGCTCTAATAATCCATGCACACATGGATCACTATCTCTGCAACAGGTCACACAAGTATGAATATTTAGAATTGATTTGGAACAAAGTAATTCTCCAACCATATATTTAGTGTGGGCTGGAAATCAGTGTGGTCCCCACTTAATATGTATGCAGGGTTGGCTGAAAACGGAGGCTCAAAATTAGTGCGGACCACACTAATTACTAACAACGTTGTCTTGTTGTGGTTTTCTTCATTCTTGCATTACTGCACTCAAAGCTATGAAGCAATTTCTTTTGTATGTTGTGCTTTTCAAGATCAGTGGAACTATCAGTCATCATGTGGCCAATCAACCAAATAGTTTCTATCTTTTTGAAGTTTTGGTGTTACTGGGGACAGTAGTGGGGACAGCCTTTGATGGAAAGAATAGAAGCAACTACAAAGAAGACGTTCCAAAGGAAATCAAAGGGGATCGACTGGTAGACAAAGGTCTGGTGAGCAGAGAGGTTGAGAACTATGGACTAGCTAACTAGCTCGAGGCTACTGGTAACCAAAAATAGAAAATCACGAAGATGGGGGAGGGCTGAGGCTATTTCCCATAACCAGCAGCCTCCAGCAGAGTACCAGATATAATCAGGATTTAGGGTCAACCCTAAGCCTTACATTCAAAACATGCTCAGCAGGTGAATGTGGAGCACTTTTCGTCCCTATACAAAAATGGATATCAATCACTTTATTGTCCACACACAGAATGAGATACAATTAGCTTAATATGTGATCTAATTGGGTCTTGGATGCCCAATCAGTTGGCAAGAAAGCCCATAAAGCTAATTACAGGAAACAACTGATATGATTAATGTCGGTGATGTTGGTAGTAGCAAGTTTTGGTAAATACATTTCTCCATTTCAACAACAACAAAGATTTACAAGCTACCTTGTGAGGGAGATGTTGGCAAATCCCCTATCTTTAGGGAGGGGATTCACACCATAATTTGGTTCCCCAGTGATTTAGGTGGTCTGAGGGGAAAGTGGGACCAGGGCAATTCGTTAGAGAGAGAAAAATGATTTGGCCGCTGAAGCTATCATCAAGAATTGAGTCTCAAATCTCTCTCTACTATCCAATTCAAGACCTAGTTTGTCCTAACCAACTAATCAACGTATATGTGAATGAAATTTGTATTCTAAACCCTTCTTTTTCCAAAGGGACAGTTTTGGCAATCACCTTGGTGATGCTTAAAAAAACTAAAGAACAAGAAATAACTAACTTTTCCCCATGTGGTTGAGAAAATCATTTCTCAAGCAAATCACAAGAGGCTTAGATATTGAAAAAAGATGTCCATTATCTTATTGAGTAAGATCTTATGTGAGATTTGTGCATTCATTGGTTTCTTAGAGTGCATTCTTTTTGGTTTTTGGGTAATGTAAGAGGGGAACTCAAAAAAATTTCTTGTGAATAGTTGGAAGGTAGGGAAGAATTTCATTTAGTTACTTAGCATAGTGTTTTATAAGCAACCATATGGTTTTTTCTTAGTTTCCTAACTTATTCAATATATTTTGAATTATTCATGAATTTTTGTTTATGCACATGGTAGAAACATGGTTAGGTGATTGAAAAGTGGCATATGAAAATTCACATTTTACATTTGTTAAAACTTTTACAATGTGATAGTTGGCAAATTATGGATCCAATGTGTATTCCTTTATGATTTTGATCAAAAATATTGTTAAGGCCATTTGAATATATCACTGGACATGTGACAAGTCAAAAATTCTATGTGAAAGCTTGAAGTTTTGAATATGAAATGGATTTCCAATTACTTAATGATGTAATTTTGAATTAAATTTTCTTGAATTGGGAAAGTTTTAATGTATCCTACTTTTTAAACACCTCATTCATTGTTGTGCTAATTTTGGAATTTTTATTTTAATAAAATTATGTCATATTTTCTGAATCACATGTTATTTTTTTACTATGTGATAGCATCAGTGTCTTATTTCAAGATTCCATTATGGTTTTCGCTTCTTTTGGATTTCATTCATATTTTTTAATTTAATTCCTCTTAAAGTTTATATTGTTAGGTGAAAGAATGATAAGAAAATGAACTCAAAAATAAGCACAAAATATCAATAAAATTCATCGTAAAACAATTATACATTGAATTTTACTTGAATGATCAAAGACAAGATAATTTTTCACTATTTTGCATTCACTTTCAAGTATAGTTTAACAGGTTTCAACAAGTTTTTAAAAATAGAATTAGTTGTGAAATCTACCTCTGTAGTGTGGTATTTTGTTTCAAGTGTATGTTTTAAATACATTTTAATAAGGAATTTGTACAATTTTTTTTATGGTGCCCTCAAAATAACAATGATCTTTGTATTTTTAATTTAATATAATTATATTTCATTGAATATTTTGTGTTGAAGGTTCCTCAAACACAAAATTATCATCCATTTTTGAAGATTTTGTTGCATATTTGTAAAATTTATTTCTTCTTAGTTTTTGAAAATAGATTGTTATATATGTAATAGACAATAGACAATAGACAATATTATATTGTATTATATTATACTTCCACCCATTTTAGTGTTATTTTATTGTTTTCATATGCAGATACAAAATAAAATATGAACATCTATTTTTTGTGTATATTTATAATGTTTCCACCCTACAAATTGATAAAAAAATTTGATATACATTAATGTTGAATGTGTATTTACATGCCAAGTTCAATTGTAGTCCATAGAAATTAAGATTGTGATATTCCAAACATTGCCAAACATTCCACCTAATTGTGTTTTCAACTCACATTTTTAAAAAAAAAATACACAAATGAAGAACCATTGGACATCACAAAATGATAATTTTTAAAGGAAACAAAAACCTTGGACAACAATGCAAAAAACTTTCATCACAAACACCAAGAAAGGTACCTCACTAATTAATATTACTACTCCTAAGCATGTGATAGCACCATGTGCCTCTAAACACATCCCTAACACAAAGGCCAAAATGGGCACCTTACTACTTATCAAAGCCCTCTTTAATATGATCATATGCAAAATTTAGAATTTTGAGGCGCAAATGGGATAACATGAATCACACCCACTCCTTTGGGATTTTTTTGGGATTGTTTTATTTTGGAATATTCCACAAAGAATTTTAGAAAAAATATTTTAAAATCATAATAATTTTCTTTATAATACTTTGATAAAATTTGCATTAAAAAGTTGTCAAAAAATGTCATTTAGAAAAAAAAATTCAGTTATTAAAATTATCCTTTTATTGTTTAAAAGCACTAATTACAATGTTTTATTAGTGTTTTTCCATATTTTTTATTCATCTAATTAATTTCAAATTTATTCACAAGTTCTCATTATGTATTATGAATGTTATCATATAAGTAAATCCTACAATTTCAACACAAAATTAAATTACATTTTCAATGATAGTCAAAGAAAATATATATATTCACCTTATTTCTAAAACAATAAACCCCCATCTTAAACAATTTCTAGGCAAAATTAATCACCAAGTTTAAAAACACAACTAATAAATAAATCTTAATTAATTCTAATTCTTAATCCATTTTCATGAATAATTGTCACAAGGATGGATTGTAACTCAACTAAAGGTCAATTCACACTTGTGATTAGTATCGTTGTTAAATCGTTGTTTTCAAAATTCTATTCACGCTTGTTCAACTTTAACAATCAATAGTTATGTGTACATGTGATGTGGAACCCTAACATTGCACTCAACATTTTGTGATACTCTACTAATAGTAACTACCTATTTTAGGGGGCCTAGGCTAAATAACATATGTAGGTAGGTAAATTATTTTATTATTAATAGATAAATAAATATGAATATAATAATATAATATAATATAATATAAAAATTAAATCATATATGGTTTTTGTCAAAATATTATTGACATAAAAAAAATTTAAAATTCCAATAAAAAAACTAACAAAAAAGACCGAATCAAAATGATTGGGTCCAAAATGACTTGTCCAAGATGACACCTTGGTCAAGTTGGATAGGGGCCATTTGGGGTACCTTCTAACCAATTTTTCCAATAAAAAAAGCTTGTTTTCTTGTAACAAAGGCATCACTTTCAAACCATTGAAATTAACTCTTGAATGACGCACTCCCAAGTCCCTTATTAGCCCCAAAAGGGGTCTAACTATGTCAACTTGTGGAAGTAATTTAGGACTTGGAGCCGCTCCCAGCTTCTAGCACTAAAAGGGGGTAGAGGGGAGTGCTAAAAGCTTCGGGATTAGACTAGGAAGAGGGACAAGCTTACTTAGTTATCGGTCCTGCATCTAAATCTAACCAACAAGTTGGTTAGAACTCATTTTGTACCTTTTTGGTGTTGGGACAAGCCACGGGCAACTTGGACTCACTTGACTCACCACGGCCCGGACTTGGGGGAAGCCACCACTTTCCCCCATATAGTATTCTTTGCAGCTTTCCGCCGCACTTGCATCCAAATGGTTCTTTTTCCCGGGACTCCCAAAGTGGAGTCCCGAAATTATCCCGATTTGGACTCCCGGGACTTTGGACATTCATAACTCCTCGCCCCAAACTCGGATCGGGACAAAGTCTCAAGCAAAGTTGTAGCTCTCCTCAAGAGCTTTCCAATGATGTGTCATACTTCACCTGCACGCACCAGAATCGGGTCGATTCTTGACTTTTAGTGGTCGGGAGTCAAATTGCCAGTTTGACTTCTGGCGCTTCTTTCGACCATAATTTGTGCTGTAGATGTTCAAATGGCTCATAAAGGCCATTTTTGACATCTACACTTTGAGACCTTTCCAATGGTATAAAAAACGCCTCAATGCGAGGTGTTTTGACCCCTGCAATTGCACTCTGAGTTTTTGGGAGTCCCATAGGACTTCCAAGTCCCATTTTCGGGAGTGTGAGTGGCGACCTCACAACTCCCTCAAAATGGGGTTGCGACATTGAAAACAACATTAATCACATGTACAAATTCCCACAAGATAAAATGTATAGTTGACTTCCCAATTGCAAAATGTTCGCTACATTACAAGTACTCAACAACATGTGCAAGCTTATACAAAGAACATGTAACCCTAATGTTCATTACATTGCACATCTACGCTTTGTGTTTTCTTTTTCCATTTTATGCTTTAGTCTCTCTAACAACTATCTCACAAATGATCTACTAACCTTGAAATGTTTGATCCATCTTTTATTGTCATATTGAGTCATAAAAAAGTGGACATACCAAGTTGTTGATCTTGCCTTGACTCAATCACTAAAGTCTTGACTCAAAAGAAGGTCATACACATAAGATAACCTATACTTATTGAGAATCAAAACATTCATCATTTGAAGAAAAAGAAAGAAATTTGTGTCTTTACAAAAAGAAAAAGATGGAGGTTGAAGGAATTGAGCAAGAAGGATCATTTTTACTAGGCCAACTATGTTAAAGAGTTTTGCAAAAAGTCCTTGTCAAAAACATAGAAAAAAATTTTAAATTGAAAAGAAAATGAAATAAAAGAATTGTCCAAAAACACAAACTAGAACATGATGAAGAATGTGAAATGAAGAAGTGAAGGTTAGAAAGCAAGCTTGAAAAAATTTAGAGAAGAAATCGAAGATGTCGCATGAACAATGTTGAAATGATGAAGTTGTAAAGTTTTAGAGCAAAGTTGCAAAGCTGCAAAGCTTAATGATAATGCTATAAAATATAAATGCGAAGCTACAAAATGCAAAGCGAGAAATGAAAATGGAGCTATGAAGAAATGAAAAAGTGAAGACTAAAAGGCAAGCTTGAAAAAAACTAAAGAGAAGATTGAAGATGTTACATGAACAATGCCAAAATCATGAAGTTGCAAAATTTTAGAGCAAAGTTGCAAAGCTTGACAATAATGCTACAAAATATAGATACAAAGCTATAAAACAATGTGATAAAACACGTTAAAAATTGTATGATAAAAAAATTGTTTTATCACTTTTAATCATTAACAACGATGGCACCATGAACAACTCTAGTTGGGCAAAGCAAACTTTACTTGAATGACCTAACTTTAACCATATGTGCAAACAAAGGTAAAATAAACCTAATGGTCATAGGGTAGATAGAGATGAATTAGGGTTAGAAGCTAAAATCCTACTAGCTACTTTTGAGTTAGGGCCTATCACTGTGGTAGGCTATCCCCAAGTGTGAATCGATGACCTTAAGATGTGAATATTAATCATTGTTGTTTATTATGTTTAGACTTGGCATAATCAATAGTTGTATTCTAGGCTTAATCCTACACATAATCAGTATTGATTCTTTTTCAAAGGAAATTGTTCTTAAATGTTTGTTGATATGGTCATGTGTGCTATGCCCTCATCACTTATCCAATCTTTAATAGGGATAGTTTAAGATTTATCTTGTAGTACCTTTACCATTCCTTCATCTTCTTGAGAATTTTATTTTGCTGTGGCAATAACAATAAAAATTTACTAAAATTTTGACACTGTCAAAGACATGGACATATAAACCTGGAATAAACGAAATAAGCATGTACAATAGACATCAATGGAATTTCTAAAACTTCTGGCACAGTAAACAGCAATTTTTTTTTAAATCAGCATTTACAGAAAATAATTTAACTATTGCCAGAATGGTAAAGTTTTACAATGATATTGTAGCAGAAGGTCTAAAACTATTGGCTTTTGTAGTTCTACCCTAATATGGCACAATTTTAAGACATGGTATAGGTAATAAGTGTCTAATTTAGGTGAACATGAATAGTAGTAGACACATGTCATACATCCAACCTAGAATATTTTGTATGGACCTAATGAACATGCATTCGTTTAACATTGTTCTTTCTTTCAATTTTCTTTTGCACACATAAAGAGGTTCTAAAAATTAATGGAGCTAGTCTTGTCTTTTTGGAGATTTTATAGAATACCCTGAAGTTTGGATCCCACAAAAGAATTACAATTTTTCCTGTAAGGTGTTATAATTTTAGTAGAAATGATTTAACAAAAAATGACTAAGTAATTGGTTTTTATACATCCTCGAGTCATGTGGTCCTTTCAATACACTTCCAAAGGCCATTTAAATACACCTAGAGGATTATTTTTTGGAGGAGGTGATGTGTATGGGAGGGCGTCCCATGAGGGTCCATTCTTTAAAGGCATGGAAACAAAGATAGTATCCCCAGTCTTGTCCCATTGGAACTTTGAATTTAACCATGACAAGGTTCCCACACCAATAGCAATACACATATAGGTGAAAAGTCAAAAGAAATAATGTATATGTATTTGAAATTCCCATTTTTCATCTATTGATAGAGCCTCATCTGTTTTCAAACTTCCAACCAATGTCTTCCCAATTTTAAAGCCTAACAATGGAACCCTTCCGGAGCTACCCTACCATGAACAACACATTTCCCTCAACAACACAATTTGAAGGATAATGAAATAGGATGTGGTCTCCACATCTTGTTCAACTCCAAAAAATATTGGATCACAATGCTGTCCTTGGATCACCTTGGGATCAAGTTAACCATTTCTTGATGGATGTCAATATGGTTCACAAAATCATCCAAAGCTCAAAAACTTTCACTCCTATCATATGATGCAAGTGGGCCCAAATTAGTAAATGTTTCCCCGCTAACCCACCTCGGTCCCCACAACTCAGATATCCAGATTGACAGGGCAAACACCCATGCTCAAGATCCACGTGAGGCAATACCATGGGCCTTAGAGGCTGGGAACCACCCAATCCAAGCACCCAAGTGACACATCCACAAGCAACAATGTTTGCAATTTGCAACCTATCCCACCTTGATTTCTTTGTGAGTGAAAAATAAAGTAAGTTGCATAATGGGTTTCTTGAATTCACAGGATGCATGGGTTTTGGGGTCAGGGCTTTGCTCCTATTTTGGGTGGATATATTGATCTTGATATGTCAGCTCTGTAATGGAATTCAAGTTTCATAAAAATTTATAGCAAGTAGAAAATTTTCACCTTTCATGCAAAATTTACCTTGTGGACACAAGTAAGTAAATATAAGATAAAGGTAAGATAGATTGAACATGTATAAAATGCTTACAAAGATGCATCAGCAAGTGGGGAGTCACAGATATTTAATCACATAATTGACATTGCAAACATGACCATATCACATTAAAATGTTGACATATTTTAAGAGAATTTTTTCATTAATATCATATAAATAAACCACCTTTTAAAATATATTCAAAGCTTTTTATACTAACAACTGGTAGCACAATACTAAAGGGATTGAATGGTGCAAGTTATTGTCTTGTTCCAGATAATCAGTGCAAAAGAACAGAAATAGCATTACAAAAAATTTGATTTTGAAATTGAACAAAACTCATCATACTGAAGGCATATGAGGTATAGAATGAATTTGCATAATCACCTGGGCTTATGTAGAAGTAAAGTTCAAACATATCCCAGTAAGGTAGGTAAATATTTAGGAAAACACCAGCATTGGGAAGTTCTTTGATTTTGTTATAACTTATAACCTGTAGGTAGCTCCAGATTTTTGAAAAAATTCAAAATTAAAATGACTTCCACCTCCAGCAGGTTCTTGAAAATTTTCAAAGAACCTGTGTGTTTTATGAAAGAACCAACAAATTCATGATAGGCTCTTTGACTGGTTCTTTGAATTTTTTCACATCAGCAGTAATGAGTCAAAACAAGTTCATTGATTTCATGAGAATCATGGGTGAAGGGTCCATATACTGTAATGAGTCAAAACAAGTTCATTGATTTCATTGATTTCCTGAGAACCATTGGTCAAGGGTTCATATACTGAGTTTTTTACCTGCCAGTTCTTTCTTCAAAATGAAGCTGCCCAACACTGGTAAATACTTACCAGCCAGGTACTGTTTAACAGCCACAGTGAACCAGCACCCACCAGTGCACCATGAAGGATGGATGGTAAGTGGTCAGGAAATAGTTTTCTGTTGGGTTCCAGTTGCCTAGCTAACCATGGTGGTTAGCTCAATGCTTTTTTGGACTACCTACCTACTAACTACCTATACAGGTAGTAAAAATGACCCTTACCAAGAAGTTACCTATTTTCCTACCTATCTACCGATATTTGACACCTATTTCTTACAAAGTTAATTACCAAGCTGAAATCAAATATTATCTCAGTTGAGGTTCATCCACAACTGAGTAACAACCGGCATTCAGTGGATGGTGCGCTGGTGTGTGCTAGTTCATTGTGGCACTGGTGGCATTAAGAATTATCAACTTGTTGAGATTACGCATGACCAGCAGGCCATTGAATTGTTGTTTGTTCTTCACAAATTGGAACAGTTTGGCCAGCAGATAGTACCAAATCTTGAAAATATGCGGACCCCTGACCCTGGAGGGGATAAAACCTTGGGCCACTCTAAAGTGTTTCATTGAGAAAGAGTTAACCCCCAGACCCAAACACAAGGGTGAAAACTGAAAACATCAACCCTCTTCCATTGGGAATTACTCCCTCCTCAAAGGTCTCTTCTTCTTCTTTTGGTTCAGTACGGGCTGTGATATTCTCTGGCGCCAACCCCCAAAACCCACTTGCCAATAAAGGTCAATAAGCAGTATTTTTATTATAAGACAGCCCTTGAACACGAAAGCTTTATTTTAATAAGAGCTTCAGTAACTGCATGAACTACAACAAATCACAATCAATACAATATATTTAGCAATCTTTCCACCTCTTTCTGTAGACTTGTGGAGGCTGTAAACTGACATACCCTACAGTGATGTTAGATATGCCAATTGAAATTTGAAAAGTTGAAATTTTTAACATTTTTTTCTGGGTATGTTTGAAGATTTAAAACAAATTATACAATAAAGTTATCCTTAAAGTCAGGCGATTATGAGTGCCAGAACGGCCAGTTTCGGCATAATAAGGCATCAAATTCGTAACTGCTAATGAAATTTTACAAAACGAAATAAATGGGACCCAAAGTAGTTTTCCATCAATTTCGGTGGTAAACTGAGTTTCATCCCCTCTTTCCTTTTTCCTGAGCGCCTCCAACACTGCTGCATAATTTTCACTGCTCCTACCTGTAGAACTATATTAATCTCAAATCTTGTGCATTAAATGCTGAGTTTCAACATTTCATATTGAGATTTAATAAAATTTCCTTGCTTTGGGATATCACTGAAAGAGGGGATAGGGGGTGAAAGAGAGGGTGACTTTACCAATAACTTTAATGACTTTTCAGAATATTATTTAATTTTTAAAAATATTCATTTAATCCATAATGAGAATGAATATGTGGGATTAGTATAAATTCTGAAACCATTGGTAAAAGAGAATGTCACAAATGACACGGTCACTTAATTAAGATATCAAAATGCAATGGTGGAAGAAGATAGATTTTATAATAGTCCTAATATATCTATAATATCTACCATTGGGGGCAGGGGGGGCAGCAAGTTTGTAACCTTAATATATCTACAAGTATATTACAACATACATTAGAAGAAATTAACAAATTAGTGAATTAGATTTTAATCATAAAAGACAAAACTTTAGTTGTAAATGACACATGCAATCGCAAAACCTCAATCTTCTTCAACCAATGGAAAGAAATAGCCAATCAAAAAAATACATGTGGTAATAACAATAGTCACATACCTCTTACAATTAGTGTTGGTTTTCATCCATTCCATCGGATGACGATCCTTGTAACATGGCATTCACTAGTTGTAGGTCTACAAGATTTATGTGGCTTGCAATCACTTATACAACTACAATATACCAAGTCAAATTTCAAGTCCCATACACACTTACCCAGACCTAATTTCAATGTTTTTTGAAACCTATGTACTTTTACTGAGCTGATTTGTTTTTTGATAGTTTTAATTGACCCTTATTTGACCGATGTATTAAAATTGATATAACCACCCAACACTGGTATCTATTAAAAATTGACATATTAATCATGGTTGACAATCAAAGCAAAATATTATCTTTTGTGCTAAATACAACATCCCTTAAATAGAATAAATTCAATACTAGTAGATGGATATATATGAAGTGTGGTCTTCATTTACATCCGTTGCACCATACCCTAGGCGACAGAACCTAAGGTGTTAGAAACTACTTAGCCAAAAGTTCTAGTCTCAAATGAAGAAGGCTTCACAGAAGTAAGATACAAAAATGGAGCCAAGCAGCCCTTTCAACCACGCAGAGCTCTAGTCCAAAGTGCTCATAGAACCACGTCCATAGTCCCACATATATCTTATAACAATCACCAAGACTCATGGACCCTTCAACAAAAAAGAAAGAACCTTCTATTGTAGAGAGTAATGGAGGTGTTGTTGAAAAAGTCCGAGCACCCCCACCATTGGCGTGCCCAAGACAAGTGAAGCGTTGACTAGCTTGGCTATGAAGAAGGACCAGAAAGTTAACCCTAATCTGCCTAAACAGGCCCATGGCTTGGTCTCAGTGTAGAATAGGGCTCGAAGCAAAACAAAACCAACAGCTAAGATGGGAACTGACACTGGAGCTTGGATGAAGGTGATGCGGGAGACGTCATTGTTCTTACAACTCAAGTGCAGCTACTCCAGATCTTAACTTTGATCACTCAATGTGTAGCAGAGGAAATCCAATGCTAAAGATAATCAAAATTGTCCCAGCTCGTTTGCAAAAAGTGACGGTATCCCTAGTAACTCCCTGGAGGGTGAGGGGCCTGTGTCCTAAGCCAAGGTTTCCAAGGATTTCATGGTACCCAACTCCCTCTGAACTAGTTCACAACATATATTTCACTTCCTCCCTAGGAGATGTTGTTTGTAATCAAATACTCGAACCATTGGGCCTGCTTGGAGTAGATGAATAGTAGGACATTGATTTCATGAGCATAATGAGGTCACTTGGTCTCCTCAAATTACTCCTAAGGACAAAACAAGGCCAATTCCCCAAAACTAAAAAAGCCCTACACCGAAACTGGCTATCCAAATTACTAGGACATTTTGCAACTATGTATGTCCTAACTTTAATCATCGAGTCATGAAAGACATTTATTTTTGCAAAATCAACCAATGCTAATCATGATTAATTTTATATGACTCAAGTACATCACAATCAGCCATTATAATTGTAATTGATATTACATGTGTAAATGCACATCTTGAAGTTTTAGTTCTATAGTCAAAATGAAACCAAAAAAAAGAATTTAAGTCATGTATTATCATGAAAATGAGAAAAAAATTCCATTTTTGAAAATGAAAAAATAGTAGGTGCATTCATAAATGACTTTGTGAAATCAAAGTCATAATGTGCATATTTTTCAATTTAAGAATGCCCAAGCTCTTATTCTTTGAGTTTTGAACTATCTTATTTCAAGTACAATTTGTAAATAAAATAAATTAATATTAGCTTGGTGGGAGCTCAAAAACACACAATTTCAAGAAGTATTTTTGTGACAACAATCTTTGAACATTGTTGTGTGTTTTCACCTTCACCAAATAAGCATTCTCAAGCATGCCATTTTTGAAAACTCATCATGGGGGCAAACAATTGATTCCCAAAGTACAATAAGCCCTACATATGTAGTAGAACTACCTGTACATTCATTAGAGCCTTTAATACCAATAGATTCACAAATCTCATCACAATTCTAATCACACTCTGATTCAAAATGAATACCAAATTTCACCATGTAATTCAAACCTTGTCAAAGCTCATCAATCTCCACATGGGTGATGTAGTAACAAACATTGCATTCCTTCATCTTTTTCACAATAAAAGGATGTTGTGCATCAAAGGCCCTCTTTCCAATAATAATTTTTGGATGTTTATGTTGAAAGCACATGTAAAACTCCATGCATTTACATAAAAATGCATAATACAACATCACAAATTTATAGGTTTCATGGGTTCATTCGAAATTCGTGTGAAATATGTTATTTCATGGGTTTGTATCATTTAAACACAAATGTCATGCATTATTTAAACACAAAAGTCATGTGCATGACTTTCATGTGTAAACAACATGAATAGACATACAACATTTGTGTTCAAACAATACAAACAAGCATATGACATTTGTGTCTAAACAATGCACACAACATCAATGTTCAAACAATACAAGTAGATAAATGATTCTTTGTGTCTTTTCCATACGAACCTATGAAAAGAAAATTTCAGACGACTATTATTGCCAAATTGTGACCCATGAAGTTTGTGGTGAGAGTAAGGCAATAATGGTTTTCAACAAGTCCAATGTATTCCATGTAGTCAATTTAGTTTTAACTTGCAATTTTTAACAATTTTTCTAGTCCATGTAGTTAAGTTCCTATACTCCTAGTTTGCAATAATTCAATTTTATTCCATAATTCCAACATAGTCCATACTTAGTTCATTTTTAGTCCACCCACGGTCTTTAACAATTCCAATTTACAATCCATAGTTAGTTCATTTTTACTCCATAATCAATGCAAAACATCAATTAATCCTAATTGATTCCATAAATATTCCATAACATCATATTGTGTCTAAAAGGTCCATTGCATTTCATTGCATTGTCACATCAAAGTCATAATAATTTCCATGATAACATACGAGCAATATTTGAAGTCCCTTCAAAGATCTATTTATCCATTAAGTCCATAAACAATATTCTTAAATAAGTCCAAGGACATCATCAAATGTCCCACATGCAACGAATATGGCAAGGAATACAACCTCATCTTTCAATAGTTTTAGAAACATCTTCATCATGTTAAACCCTAGAACATTTCCCCCCCTTCTAAAACCTTAAAGTTTTCACATGTGTCGACTTTTCTTAAATGTGATGTCAATTTGACATTCACAATAACACATTTTGGGTTTTGCAATTTGCCTTTACAACTACATACTAGTCAGAAATGACATATGCAACTAGTGATTAATGAGTTGATAAACCCATGTTGTTTCACCCATTTAGTTGCAAAGGACATTCAATTGCAAAACCTAGTTGTTTTAACGATTAGGATTTTAAAATTTTCTTATAATAGTGAAATTCCATGTCATCATTAACCTTGGTATGACATGTAAAGTGCATGTCATTTCAACTTAATTGTTTTATTTGACTAAATGTTATAAAAGATGCCGTAATGGATTACTAACATGTGTCAAAAAATTTATAAACACATTATGAATCATTGCACATGACCAAAACATTACTAGAATTCGTATTTTTTCAAATTAGCCAAGTTGATTAGATGGGTATTTTTTACCAAAGTACATATATTTTTTACTAAAGGTCAAGGACTTGAATAACAATGGGTATCTTTTGACCAATCAATTTGACTAGAGTGATCGATTTGACAATTAATCAAATCAAACATCTAATCAAATTGGAGTTTAAAATACCACCTAGTCAAATTGGTTAATGGCCTAGTCAATAAGACCACCCAATTTAGTCAAATTGGCAAATGTTAATCAATAAGGCCACTTATTATATTCAATCAATAAGGTTAATTAAATAAGATTTATCAAAATAACCAATGGCTTAGTCAAAAAGGCCAATTACAAATTCCAATATTAGTTGGGTATCTTGGGACTACATGTAACATTTTGACTATGTTTGACCAATTAGAAAAAAATTGGAAAATGTAAAAGTTGGCTAATCATAACCAAATTAATTATGGTTAAATTAATTAATCATGTATATATATGGTTTATTTAACTATGGTTAAATTGACTATATTGAAATTAATTATGGCTGAACTACTTATGAAAAAACTAATTAAAATTAAAACTAACCATAACTAATTTCACCATGGTCAATTTAATCATGTTCAATAATTATGGTTAATTTAACTATAGTTTTTTAATTGAATATGTTTTAACCATGGTTAGTTTGGGCATATTTAGTTTAATTATGGCTAGTTTAACCATAAAAAATTTAACAATTATAAATAATTTAACCATGGTCATTTTAACAATAGTTGGTTTAACCCTAGTAAATTTAGCCATGATAATTAGTTTAACATAATTGATTTCACCATTATTAGTCAAGCCATTGATGGTTTTGCCATAATTATTTTTGAATTTTTTATTTTAGCCAGAATTATTTCATTCATGTTTATTTCAACCATAATTAATTTTTGCACAATTAGTTTTTCCATAAAATATTTATTCATCAATAGTTCAACCATTTTTAGTTTAACTATTGTTGGTTTTGCCATAATTATTTTAATCATTTTTATTTTAGCCATAATTATTTCATTCATATGTATTTTAGCTATAATTATTTTTTTCATAATTGGTTTTGCCATAAAATATTTATTCATTAGTAATTTTAGCCATATTCACTTTATTAGTGGTTCGTTTGGCCAAATTTATTTATACATTGTTAGTTTAACCATGATTAATCTTGCCATCATTATTTTAACCATTTTGATTTTAGCCATAATTACTTCATTCATCTTTATTTTAACCATAATTAATTTATGCATAATTGGTTTAGCCACAAAATATTTATTCATTAGTTATTTTAACCATATTAATTTAGCCATGGTTGGTTTAGACATAAAATATTTATTCATTGGTTATTTTGGCCTTAGTTACTTTATTCATGGTTAATTTCACCATATTTATTTTACTCATGGTTAATTTAACCATTTATAATTTAGCCATGGTTGGTTTTGCCATAATTATTTTACCCAAAATTAGTTTATTCATTATATATTTAACCATTATTTATTTAGATATGGTTAATTGAACCCTAATTAGTTTAGTCATGGTTATTTTTCCACAGTTATTTTTAATTTTTGGTTGGTTTAACCATTATTAGTTTAATAATCATTAATTTTTCCATAATTACTTTAATTCTGGTTGGTTTAAGCATTATTATTTTACCAATCATTAGTTTTGCCATAATTAATTTTTCGTAGTTTAAATTAACCACCTATTTAACTTATGTAATGTAAGTATGTGGTTAAATAGCCTAAATACAAATAGTTTATATGTAGGTATATTTATTTATACATACCCTAACTATGCTCCAACTATTTACCTATACTTTAACATATAGGTAACCTAATTATATAGGCTAGGATAGGCCATTTATATACCTATGATAAACTACTAATTAGTTATTTAGTTATTTACCTAAAATACATTAGTGAATGTGTAATTAAATAGTTAAATATAAATTATTACAATTACATTGTTGATAATATATAATGAATTAGGTCAAATTTGTAAGGATTAGTTATAATTTGGTTGTAATTATCAATCAACAATATAGTACATTATAAATATCTTGATATTTTATATAATTCAAAGATTTATAATATGGTTGTAATTATTTATTATAACTAAATAATTAGACATTAACTATTACTATTTTTTATTTTAACTTAATTAACATACATATTTACTTACCTCTTTATTTATTTATTTACTTAATTTATGTATCTTACATAGTTATTTAGGAATAATGTTGTGTGAAGTAAAAGGCTCTAATGTTGTGTGAACATGAAAATGTTTCTGCCTCCCAAAAGTTTGTCCCATATTGTTTGTCATCATTTTGAAATGATGAGCAATATAAATAAATGCACCATAAGCATCCAAAACATAAGAAATATTTTTTAAAAGAAGGCCAGTCGGGATGAGCCAATTGAAAAGGCTTAAACCTAGTAAAGGTCATAGCTTAAGTTGCACTAACCTACTTTAGGCTTCTATACCTATTGGCTAATTATAAGCTCCTAAACCTAGGCCTATGAATTTAGGTTGTAGGTTCCTAGACATAGGGACCTTAGGAGTAGGTATATAATTTTAAACTTAACCTAGGTTGTTTAGGTTATATCATGTGGCATAGCCTAATGGCCAATGTTTAAATGCCATGTGGCATAACTTAGATGGCCAATGTTTAAATGCCACATGGCATAGCCTAGATGGCCAATGTTTAAATGTCACATAGCATAGCCTAAGTGGCCAATGTTTAGATGCCATGTGGTTTAACTTGGGTGGCCATTGTTTAAATGCCACATGGCATTTGCTTAATCAAAATGGTGTGTGACCAATCAAAAAATCATTTGATTATTGTGTTGAAAATAAAAATGATTAATAAAAAATGCCAACTTAGGCCTGGTAAAAAAGTACATGGCTTAGTCACAATGCACAAGTACAAAACGACTTGTCCAAAATGATTGAAAGGTTTTTTTTTATGCTTGTCCAAAATGGGTCTTTTTTTACCAAAATTTCTAATCAAAAAAATTACGAATTCTAATAGTGAATGTCATCCTAGTTTAACCCATGTAGCTAAAATAGCCAAAAGTCAACCTAATTTAACTTAGCTAGGCTAAGCAACCTAGCCTAGCTCACTTAACCAAAAGTCAACTTAACTTAACCTAGCTAGGCTAGTTACCTATGTTAAACAACCCAGGCTACCTAACCTAGGCTAAATGGTTTAAAGTAAAAACAAATGTCAAATTCCTAACCCAAGAAACCTAGACTAAGCTACTTGACCTAAGCCAAGTGGCCTAAGTATCATTGATTGCAAAAGTGAAGACTTGAACCCCTCACCTTCACTTTGGGGTTCAAGTCTTCATCCATCACATTACCATTTTTTTTATACTAATTATATTTAACACAGTTATAAAACTCAAAATTTTTAACCTTGAATTAACCTTGGCCACCCTAGGTTGACCTAGGTCAACCTACCTACTACTTACCAACCTAGCATAGATCTAAACCTCCTTAGGTTGACTTAAGATGAACTAGTTTGTCAACCTATACTACTTACTAACCTAGCCTAAGTTAACCTAGGCATTCTTAAGTTTAAAAAAAACTTAGGATAATTATGTCATATCTAATCACATCATAGTTCCATCTAGTCGTATCTAGTTACATCATAATCACATCTAGTCGCACAAACTTGAGGTGGTTACAACTTTGATAAAATATCTTGTAATGAGGCTACCTAAGTTGACTTGACAAAAAACCTAAAGCTAAGACCCTATGCAAGCCTAGTTAGATTAACCTATCAATAGGATATTTAAACATATTAGATGTAGTAAATTTCTTATGCCTATTTAAATAGCTTATAAGGTAGTCAAACATACATAGGTTAAAAAATATGTTAACCTAATTTTGTGTGTTAAATAATTAAAAAGTCAAAGAATTATGTGTCACCTTTTACAAAATGGCTATAAATATTGTAATCATAATTATAAGTTAACAATAAATTGTTTAGTACTCATACACATGCATATGAATTCATGACTTCAAAATTTTCATGGCACACAACATTATGGCATGCCATGACAAATATTGGTGCCATAAATTCAAGACACACAAAAATTTATGGTGTCAAAAAAAATCATGGATTGCCATGAAAGTTTGTGACATTTTGTTGCCAAATGGCATGCCATGTCATCATCACATGGAAAATCAAGTTATTATTAATCACAAAGGATAACAATATTTTTTATTAACTAATAAATGAGATTAATTCATCAAATCAATGACATGAATCATGATGTGAAATTAATGTCACAAGTCATAAAGTGTTATGATTACTAGTCAATTTCGTTGTCATGTGGCATGCCATGTCAACATCACACAACCATAAGTTGTTATTATTCACCAAAAGTTACAAAAATCAATGGAATTTTGTTATTACCTAATTTTGGATGATTAAAAATACATTTAAAATACATTTTTAAAATTTTGACATTTGTGTAAAAACCATCAAATTATGATATCAACTGCATTCGCCAAACCATAATGCCATGTGGCACCACAATGTCCTTTACAACTATGTAGTCATGAACATGAACTTCTAGTTATAATTGTAGTAAAAAAATTAAAAAAATTATTTTATTAATTAGTGTAAAACCCAAGATGTGTTGTTGTGGTTGAAGGTTGAACATCGCTAAAATCCATTTTACTAATTCCAAATAATTTTTTTCCCATCAAATGTTTTTTAAATGTAAATTTCATTGATTAAAATCTTTTTGCAAAATTTTAACATAAATCATGATTATATTAGTATGACTAGTGGGTAACCCGTGGCTATGCCACTCTAGCCACCCGAAACGCTCTGTTAAGCTTTATTGTTTGCACGATCATGTTATAACACCTCTGTGTAAACAACATTTCGAGTATACACACCGGCAGGTGCATCTTCATGAACATTCTCCCACCCATCTGTAACCAGCATTTTCACGCCTTCGGGGCACCCAATGCGCGACATGGCCACATATAACTGGCCATGTGTAAATACAGGTTTGGGCAAGAAAATGCCGACCATTTTCAATGTCTGCCCTTGCGCCTTATTGATGGTCATGGCAAATGCAGGGCGCATAGGAAATTGGCGTCGGCGCAGAGTGAAAGGCATTCGTTCTGTGTTTGAAGGTGTGATGCTTAGTCGTGGAATGAACACTCGTTGGCCCTTTACAGGACCTGTTGCCACCTCTGCTTCAATGACATGCTGCATGAGTTGAATGATAATGAGCTTAGTACCATTAGCCAAGCCATTGGTCATGTTGCGTAATAATATGATGGGACAACCCTCCTGCAAGTGCAGTTCATGGGGTGGTACGCCCGGAAAATTGAGTGTGTTCAAGAACTCAGTGGGGTAAATGCCATGTTGATCCCCATGCA
>Ga0209611_10000841_pt1 | contig 48934 bp, 35 predicted proteins | sample S1TSphgellanicum_3_FD_187693 | JGI IMG/M metagenome (GOLD analysis project Ga0209611, IMG submission 187693) | Host-associated microbial communities from peat moss isolated from Minnesota, USA - S1T2_Fc - Sphagnum magellanicum MG (SPAdes) (version 2) | ecosystem: Host-associated > Plants > Peat... | reverse complement strand
GGGGGGAAGATTTTGACATTTTAAAAAATAATATAATTTGTGCTGGAAACCACCAAGAGACTACAGCATGTGCATACTTAGTCAAATGTGCACATTAGTTGTAGAAACAGCTGAGTTGACAGCGGAACAATGACATAGTTTATGAAGTGATATTCGATATGTGATGGGCTGGGGAGGGGTAAGGGGGTGTTTGTTGATGAAATGTGTATACTCTACAATCCCCCTTGTTAATTGATTAAAAACCCTATTATTCTCACGTGAAGCTTTGCAAAATATTTAACAATAAGACTTGGTTTGTATGCACAAAAGTCAATATTGAATTAATCAAGGTTAGACCTGTGAATTGACTGGTTTGTCGTTTTGGGTCCAATTCTTAGCCCCGCTTTAGACTAGGAGCCAAGGCCAATAAACCCGAAGGCCAATTACAGGAAATTTTGAACATGTTTGGCCTGTTATTTTGGTGTTAATTTACTAATAAAATTATTATTTTAAATTAAGGTCAAGGATTAAAATTAATGATTTTAAAAAAAAATTAAGGTCAAGGATTTCTTGTGTAAAGTTGTTGAGGCCAAGAAATTGTAGCCCAAGTCTTCAATGTTTGGAATGCTTTCCCCCCTTTTTTTTTCCCCTCCCTTGTTATATAAGAGAGAACTATAACAAGAGAGAACAATAGACAAAGGGCAAGATAAAGATGGGAAAAAAATGGAGAGACGCAAACTTATACTATAGGGGTTGCAGAGTTCCATTGGATCACAAAGTATAAATTTCAAGGAATAAGTAATATTTTAGTGTTACAACATTGGCCCCAAGGATTGGGAATTGGCTCCTCAAGTTGATAGCCAATCCTTTTTCACCCTTGGGGCCATCACGAGGCCAAATAATCATGCATTAAAATATTGTATTTTAGTTTGGCCTTGACTCTTAGCATCAGGTGCTTGCACTAATTTCAATAGCTGCACCAATAGGATTGCTTGGTTTGGGTTCAACTTTGGCCTCAAACTCCGTGTGTAAAGTGGGACCTTAGTCTTGCTTTGAGGTACATATGTATTTGACTATGGAATTGGAACTTGAAAATTGACAATGTTTTGCAATTGGAGTCAAATTCTGTTTCCTTAGGAGAACCAGGCTAGTGGTGCATTCACACTTGATGTTAAGTTGGTGTAGAATGAAAATCTAGGTGGCACACAATGTTAAATAGGTGATAATTTAATGTTAAGTGAATGCTAACTTAACATAAAATTTTCATAGTAAGTAGGTTTAAGTCTTAAATGACTAGCATGATGTTAGAGGACTCAACAGTAGAATCCCTAAAACCAAGTGTGACTACACCTTAAGTATTACTACATTTTCAGGAAATGTAACAAGCAGGTTGTGCATTGAAATCATGTGAACACTTCTAATTGATCATACAACATTGGGGGGGGGGTAACCTAATTATCAGATTTTTAAAATCTCTGTCTCTACCTAATCCACATAGGTAGTAATATTGAACTCAGATTTCCAAATAATTGGGGTTTGGGAAAAAAAAAAGAAAAATTTGGCAATTTTTTGTTATAGCCAACATGGTGATGATCCACAGGAAGAAAGCTTAGAATTTAAAAACATTATTTCTTTGCTTTTGAAATTCAAAGGTTTATGTAGAACTTTGTTTGGTGCACCTATATCCATTTAAATAATTAAAAATGGACCAAAAATGTGGAAGATATGGGGTACAAAAGTGAGGGGTGTCAATGTTGGTGATGACACTTTGTAATTATAACATGCTTGTCTTCTTGGTGATTTTCTTTCTTTTTTTTTGCTTTTGGAATTCAAAAAGGTTATGTAGAGCTCTTCTTGATGCATCCATAGTTCTTTAAATTGTTCAAAACAAACAAGAAATGAAGAAAATATGGGGTTTGGAAGGTGAGAGCCTCTTCTTTGAAAACACATTATATGATCTAAACAACTTTTGTAATTCTTCTTCAATGTTGTACCTTTTTTTTAAAAGTTCAAAGAGGTTATGTAAAGCTTCTTTTGATGCACCCATAGTTGTTTAGATTGTTCAAACAAACAAGAAATGAAGACAATATGGGGTTTGGAAGACAAGGGTCTTTTCCTTGAAAGCATGTTGTGTGATTTAGACACATTTTGTAGTTTTTCTTTGTTGCTCCATTGTCTCTAGAGTTCGAAAAGGTTATTTAAAACCTTTTTTAGTGCACCCATGGCTCTTTAGATCACTTTAAACAAATATATATATATATATATAATTCAAAATGTTCGATGACCAACTTGTGTCCAATGATGGACATGATTACCCTAAACATTCCATAAAATTTTTTAAGTTAATTAGATTCAAAAGCAAAAGTTTTCATCAAATTTGAAAACTTAAATCAAATGTACACAAGATTTGTGTTATGGGTAAATATAGAACCTAACTTTGGGAATAAATTGCCCATGACTTTGGAGAATCCCAAGCATGGCAAGCAAGAGATTGTTGTGGGTTTCCTTCCAAGATGGAGCCTTTTTTTTCTTCCTTTATTTAAAAAGTATTATCCTTTTGTTGTTTGTTACATGTATGTACCAATGTTGTTTGGTTATCAACATCTAGACCTAACTTGTGGATACCAATAATAGATTTTATTTTATTTTTGGGCAAGGAAGGATATGTATCCCAAAAAAAATCAATCTACTATTGTAGCTAGGTACAAATAATTTTATTTTTCTCCTTCATCTACCAGTTATGAATATTCCAATTTTTAATTTTTGAAACATGGCGAATATGCACAAAGGTTATGTATGCAAAAATTTCAAATTTGGTTGTTTAAAAGACTATAAGCTAATCTAGCAAAACAAAAACAACACAAGAAAAATCCAAAACAAAGTAATGTGGGGGAATTGAACCTTAATTCTTCATAAAACTATGAAGAGCTTTGCCCAATTGTAGCACAAGTTTCCTACCCCTACCACACCCTCACAAAAACAAACCACAAAATTAATCATTGTCAACTTACAATTGTTCAAAGAAATTAGCTTTTTCAAGCAATTCATAATTCTCTTCTCCCAAAAAATCTTCCTCTTTTAAATATTCCTTTAAATATGTATTTGGTTTGCAATTGTAACATGGGTCATCAAGCTAATTTTTCACAACCATGATGATTCAATCCATGTTCTCCATTTATAAGCAACAATGTCTTAAAGTTGTAAACACACCTGCAAGATACACGTTCAATTTCTATTCATGAACCAGGGATTCCAATAATATGTTTTGCAAGAAAACCCATGTTTGGAAATCGGCCTTCACAAATGTGCCACCATGCTAGTGGATCTACACATGTAGATGGCAAAATAGGAAGTCTCTTAAATAGAGATTACTTTTTAATAACCAATGCACATGAAGATTCTTCAATTGAAGCCCCCACATCAAACATATTTTCTTCAAATTCCTCACCCACAACATCAATTGTTGCTATAGCAATAGATGCATTAATGGCAGTAGGGTTCATCCATTCAAAGCAAACCATTAAAATAATAACAATTATAACATCATATTTAGTGGCCAATCGAATGGCATTCCCATGTCCCAACAAATTCTCCATAATGTGTAAAGACTTGAAGCGCAGATCCAACATGATGGCCATCATGTTATGAGCCTACCCTTCATCAAAAAAATTCAAAAATTGCAAAAAAGGTTTGATAACCCTAACAACCTTTAGTGGCATATTTTTATGCAAGACAAGGATTTCACTTTCAAATGAATCAAAATTTCAGGCCCACCAAAAAGTGGCAATAATGTTGTTTCCATGTTCACAATAAGTGCAATAACTATTGTCAAAGCATTTGATAACAACCAATGGCCCCTTGATTGATTCATGACACATGTTGATACAATAGGGTTTAAGCAAGATGTGACTACCTCAACAACAGCCCACACTTGGGCTTTTGGCATTCTTTGCTGCAAAGCCATAACCTTCTACCTTCCATAACAAAAAATAATGGCATTTTAAAACTATAAACATTGTGTAAACATTATGACCTTGTTTACAAATCTGGTTTTCATGGGAGTTTTTAATTTTTGATGTTGCATCCTATTATGAGAACAAACCTGCTCCCATTCCTATTTCCATTTCCCAAACTTTTTGGTTCATGTAATTGTTTTCTATAAACTAGCCTATGCATCCTTCACACTAACACTTCTTAACTGAACAAAGATTTTGTCATCATTAGTAACATATTAACACGCCTCAAACATTACATGCCCAAAGCAAGTACCTTCATAAATCTTGAACAACTTCAAAGGTTCACAATCAATAATTGATTGTAGAGCTTTTGCCATAACAATCACATTATTACCTTCATCCTTTACAAAAGCAATTACTCGATGTAATAATCCATACTTCTCTAATAGAGAGTGGAGTTGTATGGCCATGGATTGTTCAAAAGTCTCATGAACTTCAAATAACTCTATAGTAACATGCATCAGCACCCAAGCTTCATTCAAAAAATTTATAACTAGAACAAATGTGTCAACACTACCACGAGACATCCAAAGATCAAAATTGGCTAAAACTATTGCTATAGTTTTCAAATTTGGCAAAACATGCTGGTCCAATGTTTTTTTCACCATTGCAAATAACACTTCTTCCATTAGAAAGGACCAATAAAGAAATTGAACTTAGGGACATTGACGTAAGACCAACCTCTAAAGCCACATGTTTTCACAAGAGGATAATGGCCTATAGCCTTTGCAAATGTACAACAACAAATCTTCAAAAAACTGTAATTGAACATCATCAGTTTTTTTAATAAAGATTTTTGACACCAAAGAATGTTGTAATTGCACATCTAGAAAGACTTGTCCTTTTTTTCTTAATTGTTGAGTATGATCAAATAATTACCACCTTCTCATTACAAATATGCTTCTTCTTTGCCCATAACTTTGGATGTGCAGTCTCCACATGAGTCTTCATGGGAGTTATGCCATTGGTTTTGTTTTGTTTTATTTTATTAGATCTTTATGGAAAACAAATCAATTTCAGATTTTTAATTAGATCTACAAATGATGCATTGCAACATTTGTAGGTTCTTCAAATCCACAAGATGATTATCATTTACAACAAAAAATCCCCAACATATAAAGATCCAACCATGAGACCTTTAAACAATTGCATGTGCTTCTATGGTTTCAAGTTGGAAAACATTTGAATTTGGCACATTACTACCAGTTTGAAGGTGGAAACTTTCTATTTAAAAATGAAAATGTAGTTATAGGTGTTTGAGTGTGGGGGAGTTAATGCATTTTCATCAACTTCGCCCTCATTTTCAATCATGCAAAATTTTATTTCTTCAGCCATCAAACAAACAAACAAAATGCACAATGCACCTATACATAACAAAGAAGACACACTAAGACACACTAAAACAAAATAGACTTAATTTCAAGCTTCCAAAAACCAAAATAAATAAATCAAAGGTTTAGGGTTTGGGAGTTTACCTTCACTATGAAATGTAATGGTTTCTTGTTGTTGCATGTTACATCCAAAGTCCAAAATGTGGTTGCTGTTGCAAGTTGTGTCCAAAACCTGGAAGTAAACTTGCACAAACACCAAGCAACAAAAGCTAAAAACACAACCCAAAAGGAAATGGAGAGCACAACGTTTAGAGCAAAACCAAGAAGGAAGCACAAACGTAAAGTGCAAAACACATAACATAAAGTTACAAGCAAAGTTCAAAAGAAACACATAATGCAACATTGGGAGTAAAGCCAAGAAAGTATTGTGCTTGAAAAAACATTATGTTGAAAAAACAATGCCAAAAAATCATGGTCCTTGATAAAAACAAAGCTAAAAAACCAAGGTCCTTGAGAAAGCATAGTGCCCAGAAACAACGTTGAAAAACCACAATGCTTGAAAAAGCACACTACCCACAAACAACAATAATAAACCATAACACTTGAAAAAACATAGTGCCCAAAAACAATGCCGAGAAACCACACTGCTTGAGAAAGCATAATGCCCAGAAACAACATTAAGAAACCATGATGCTTGAGAAAACATAATGCCCATAAACAACAATGAGAAACCATGACATTTGAGAAAACATAATGCCTAGAAACAACATCAAGAAATCACGGTGCTTGAGAAAGAATAGTGCCCAAAAACAATGTTGAACAATCACAGTGCTTGATAAACAAAAAAGAAGGTTTAGGGTTAGGAGCTTATTTTACTATGAAGAACTTTATCAAGTTTCTTCAAATTGCACATTGCACCTTTTGAAGTTGCATCCAAAACTAAACTTAAACACAAAAAGAACAAAACACCAAGAAACCAAAGTACTAAACATTAAGAAGAAAAGCGTCAAGCACAAGAAAAGAAAGTGCCAAACGCTAAGAAAATAAAGCACCACACACTAATCTACTGAAACAAGGAACTTGAGAGTGCAAACTTGCAACTTGAAGCAAAGTTAAACACAAAACACAAAATGCAAAAACCACAATGTTGAAAGCTTGAGAGTGACAAGTTTTTTGTTCCTCCTAAACTTAAACCTAATTGAAAAGCTTAAACCCTAAATGAAATACATATTTGGCATTTTTTAAAACCCTAATAATTGAATATCAACTTTTGAAAACCCCTTTGGGTAAATATGGTTAAAGATAAAGATAACACTGCAATTAGGCATCTGATGGTTGTGCACATAGCCAATTATGAAAAATATTTAAAAAATCCGGATATGTATGAATACATATCCAACCATTATGCATATGCATATTTGAATGAAATTGGATAATCAGACAACATTGGTATGTACCATATACCCATGTTGGTCTAGAATAAACTTTTGAACATATTAAACTTGTCTTAACATTGAGTCAAAATATTGATTTTTGGTTAAGTTCCAACCAAATTGTTTCCATTATTTGGATTTATGTTTGACATTAAGTAATTTTTTAACAAGCAAGCCCAAAAAAATAAAAATATAACCTTGCATTTTCAATTTTCTAGAGAATCAAACTAATGTATAAATTAGACTATATACCATGCATAAGTTTATAAATCGGACTAACATTAGTATGGATTATTAGTTCATGACAATGGCATGTATAGAAACATACATGATCCTTTTGTTGAAATTTATGCATTCAACTGATCATTCCTAGCTAAAGAAAAATTTCACTATCATTGCATGTAATCCTTTGTATTTTGAAATTTGAAATGTCTTAATTGACAAGTAGCATTGGGATATCACCCAAGTAACAAGTCATATGATGTTACTTCAAGTTCTTTAAAGTATAGCAAATAAGGAAAAGGTTTTTCATTCACTTTATAATTATTGACAATATTCAAAATCTCAATATTTCAAATTCAATCTTTTTGAGATAATTGCCTATGACATTGCATGTACACAATGGACAATTCTAGCAAAATAAGGAAGAGAATCTCTTTGGGCATAAGCATGTTAAAGTACACAACTAAATCTCCTTGGTAGTCTACTTGATAAATAAAAAGAAAATAACAACAAAATCCATCATAAACCATTTGTATGTGAAATATTTTTATTTGAATGATCAAAGACAAGATAGTTCTTCACTATTGTGCAGTAACTTTCAAACTCCACATTGTAAAAGTAGGTTGAAAGTAGATTTTTAAAAATACAAGTAGATTTTCCAATCTACTTTTGATCTACTTTTTGTAATGTGGGCTTTTGTAAAGTATGTGGTAAGTAGGTTTTAATAGAAAGATTTTCTATTTTCTATTATGGCCACCCCTTAAAATTATAATGATATTTGTATCTCCAAAACAACTAAGTTTTAAAAGTAGACTAAAAATATCCTCATTTACAAATTTACCACTTGGCAAATGGGGATATTTTTGGTTTACTTTTTAAAAAAATTAATCCTAATTTTTTAAAAAGTGAATTCTTATAGTAATAATAGAGTTGTGGGATGTTTTATAATTATATTTCCACCAATTTCTATGCTACTTGTTTGGTTTTATATGCATGATATAGGGTAAATCTAGAGACATTCATTTTTTTAATTATACTTTACCATGCCTTTACCCCTTTAGCAAATGTGTCAAAGTTTTGCAATTGTTTTTCTAATTTTTATTTTTTTTGGCATAAATGAAAACGTTCATTGTAAGTAGAAAAGAAAATACGAACCTTGTGAGGGGGAATGCCACCACACACTCAAGGCATGCAATTAATTAATGAAACCTCTACAAGGCACATCATGGTGCCATTCAACAAATTTGTCAAACTTGGCACATATAACATTTGCCAAATCTATCTTCATCCCTTTAGTAAGGGAAAACTTTATAGAACATTTGTCCCACTTAGCTTTGCCATAGTTGATTAAGGCTTCCCAAATAGTTCCTTGGACATTAAAGTAGTCCCACCTAGCATTATTGAAGACCAAATCAATCCGTTCAATCCAAATGGTCCATATTACAATGCCTCTAAACATGGACCATAATTCTTTAACCACCAAAAAAATGTCTTGGGACTTTGGTAGCAAATATGCAATTTGTTTCCAATGCATTGGAGTTGGTTGTTGGGTTAGCCTAAGGTTGTGTAATATGGATTGCGTAATTTCCTTTGTGAAGTCCCACTTGCATCAAATAGGTGTGCATTCCTAAAATTTGTGCACAATAGATATTTCCCCAATGGCACATATTTGGCAAGTTCAATTGATTGAAACATTCACCTTTGCTTGCCATTTATTCATTGCAACTACCTTGTTCTAAACTACCCATATGAATTTGACCATTTTGCATAACCATTTTATTTTATATGTTGGACCACCTTAACTTAAAGTTTGGGAAGGAGAAGTTCAACTCATCATTTTTTTGTGATTTTAGTATTTGGTTTAGAACATTTTAACATTTTCCTCCTTAGTGCTATAGTACAAAAAAGAAGCAACTCCCCTCCTTCCCATGAATAAGCTTTTGGGTCAAGTTTATTATCCCTACTTTACCTCCAAAGCTAAGGAAATGAGCCTTTTGTGGGTCCCTTATCTCTTCTATCACCTTGATATGTGCTACTTTGCCCTCACAAAACCTAGAGGCTTCGACAATTGTATTTTTTATTTTTAGGAAGGTCATGGTTTCTAGACTAAACCCAATGGAGTATAACTTCACCTCCCAAGGGATGTTCAATTTTTGGTTTCCTTCTTCACACTTTGGTGTGAATGTAAAAGAAGTTTGGCACACCAAGGAGGGGAAGAATTTGTCATCCTTGTATAATCTAATTCATTTCCTAGTCAAACATCCACATCATGAGATCTTTTTAGCCTATTCCATTTCTCGTTTAGTTTAGTTACAATTCTATATATCTTATTTGTTCCTTTGAAAACATTGTGAACTTCTCACAAATTTTGTCTTTAATAATAAACCTACCAGCATTAACCGTCCATCTTAGTGAATGTAATTCAATAGTTTTCTCTTTTGAAAAGCTTTCATCCCAAGATTGGATTGATTTACTCCACCAATTTTTTTTTGGCAAGATCTCTTTCAAAACATTTTTAACCATTTTGGCTTCGGTTTTATTTACCCTATTCCAAAGCATAGAGCCTAGGGCTCACTTATGGTTCTTTTGCACACACTATTTTAGGTTAGGTAACCATTTGCCACTTTTGTGAAGTCAATAATTTTTTAAGTGACATCTTTTGGAATTCTTGCAGATTAGAATCCCCATGCTCAAGGGCATGTAATACCCATTCAGATAGGAGTGCATCCATTTGCTCAATTAAATCCACTAGCCTTAATCGACCTTTTTTTTCCTTTGCATAGCATTGATCCCAAACAACCTTATAACAACAATTATGGGTAGAACCAACCCAAAGGTAATTCTTAAGCAACTAGGTGGTTTTCTAGATGCTTTTTTTGGTTCAACAAACTAACATGAGGTGGACGACATGTTGTTTATCGCTACTTTCTTACTTGTCAAAGAAAGTTTGGCAATTAACAAATAACTTAGTTTTTAACGAATCTTTTCTAGGAAAAATCTATTTGTTTGAATCAATTCCATGGTAAAATGGAAAGGGGTTCCAAATAATTTTGATATAGTTTTCAAAGGGGCCCAAGTCCATTTAAATGTCTTGGTCTAATCTAGCCTACTTCCTTGCATCATTCCTAGCCAAAATGCAATTGACTTGGACTCCTTATTGAAGAGGTTTAAAACAAGGCAAAATAAGTCTGGAACTTGTGCTAGAACCTTGATAGAAACTAACATGTGAAGCTTTTATCATAAAGCTTGTATCATTTGCATGTTGGGTTATCAAATGTTACCCTTCAGATCGTGGGAGTTGGAACGTTTGGATTTTTTTGGCAATAAGTTGCTTTAGGACCATGGCATTGAACACTTTCCCTAACAATTAAAAGCAAGCTTTGGCAACCTTGTCGTGCCTCTCTTTTGATTGAAAATACTTCAAAAGCCTTTTCATTAACCACCATGCTAACGTTGGCTCCTAAGAAAAATAATTTTGTCATGTTAATAAAAAAATTGTTAGAATTTCAAGCTTTTCCATGCAACCAAATAAGAAGTTCCAATCCACTTTGTCAAATGCTATGGAAAAAATTGGTTTAAAGACTATTATTGATTGCTTGGTTTTCTTAGTCCATGAAGTTGTTTAATGGGTTAAGAGAGTACTTTTAAGGATATGAGTGATAACAATGTTGATTGATCTTGAACTTTCTCCTTTGCCATTGCACCCATAGTTGAAAATAATTCATCCTTAGTTGCAGGTTTGGTTAGCTATTGCTTTGTGTGTTTAGGGACTTTGTTTTTAAATTCTCAATAAACATGTTATGGGTTTCTTGAAGGATCTCATCACCCTCTCCTTTGGTGTAAAATTTATGGTGCATTCACACTTGATGCTAAGTCAATGTTAAATGAAAATCTAAGTGACATCCTAGGTGGCACACAATGTTAAATAGGTGATAATTTAATGTTAAGTGAATGCTAATTTAACATAAAATTTTCATAATAAGTAGGTTTAAGTCTTAAATGACTAGCATGATGTTAGAGGACTCCACTAAAATCCCTAACACCAAGTGTGAATGCACCTTTAGAGTAATATTTTTTGCATCACTCTTTTAATTTAGATGGGGAGGAGACAATTAAACTAGACCCAATATTCCTTCAAACCTTGTTTCAAATATTTATGTACTAGTGACATTTTGGTTATCCATGACTAGAATATTTAAGAAGTCTTTTAAGATGAAAGATAAATAAATAAGCAACTTCATAATAACAATTTTGGGGTAGGTATAATTTTTTTAAAAAAAAATTTGATATAGAAAAATTGGCATTGTTTCCCCCAAAAAATGAAAAGATAGTCAAATTTAAACTAGGAAAAAAAGAAGAAAAAACCTTTTGCTAAAAAATTGACAAAATTTGTTGGAAAAAAAGACTCCTTCTACTTCTCATTATTTAAATTTTTTTGAAATAATGTTTTGTGATTTATAGACTTTGAATTTTCACCTTTCAACCCTGGATGAATTAATTTTTTTTGCCCACATGTATTTGCCAGTTTCCTATTAAAGGAAAAGGCTACCCATATATAGGTATCAAAATTAACACCTGCCTATCAAACTTTTAATTTTTTTGGTGATGTTGCTACATTGGCAATCATCCATAATGAGATTTAGCCATGTTTGGCTATAAACCAGTTATGAAAGTATAAATTTAATAAAATCATTTTATATGCTGGCTACTTGCTTGTGTAGAAACATGGTGATTTCTTTTTGTTTATCTGGAAATTTAAAAAGAGGGAATATTTGACAAAATATTATTTTTTGAATGTTTTTGGCCAAATGGCAAAAATTAGCCAAAAAATAAAAATTCTGCTGCTTATGAGATTTAATTTCCATTGCAGGATTTTTTTTAATTGATTTTTTTATCCCAGTTATCCAAATGTTTGCATCAATTTGATTTCCTTGGCTCCATTGCTGAAAACAACACATTCTATAAATCTCATCCATTGAACTCTCCATTTTGATGCCATCAAGTCGGATGAACCCCAATTTTAGAACCCCTGCCCAGACTGGTACACTTTCAGAACCCTCCTCAGCTATGGGGAGGTAAGCTGGGGTACAAGAAACCAATGAGAAAATGTGTCATGTCCACACACCATCCATCCATGGTGGGTGCTGGTTCACTCTGGCAGCCACACAACAACAAAACACTTTCATCCACCTTTGCATAATGGTACATCATTTTTGGTTTAATTTAATTTATCAATATATAATTTGGGTTAGTTTCCAAGTGAACCTTTGTGTTCCAAATCAAGGACCCATTTTTTTTGTGTTCCAAATTGTGAAAAATCCCTCTCAATGAAAAACTCTTGCCAAAATTTCTTGAATTCCTTAGAGAAAATAATATGTCAACTCACTTATGAATCTTGAAACCAAAACACACAAAGATGGGAATTTATTTTGAAAAAAGAGAGAGAGAGAGAGAGAGAGAGAGAGAGAAAGAGTTGGTTGTAGGGGAGATTCCCATTCAAGTGCATTCTCTTGATGGAGGGGCAACCGAGGGTGTTCCCAAACCTCAGGAGAACGCACATGTATGGGAACCTCCCCTTATGTAAACAACTTTCTTTTTTTCTGCTTCTTTCCTGTTTCATAGAAAAGAAATATTTCCATGGGAACATGGGAACATATAACATTGGGGAGCTCCCCCCGGCATAATGCCCTAGGGTTCCTCTGCTGGGGGAGATCCCTCAAATTACACATAGAAATAAAAAGGGAGTTTTTTTATGGTCTAAAATATTATTTATTTGATTTATTTGGAACTTGGTGATGCAAAAAATCCAAATTTAATTTTGAAATTTCATTTAGGGGGGAACATTTTGTTTATGGAAACGTTCCTACCTGGTGGGTATTATGAGGTAGTAGGGGAAAGGTTTGTATATCAGTGTTGTGCAATGTATATTGTTTAATATTTCATTGAGTGTACGTGACATAATGAAATTTATTGGCCTTACGTACCAAGGCAAGGATATTGTGTTTAGATTCATGCTAGAGTATAGTAGCTTAATGGATTTTGGCCCCTAGGTAATAATAATAGGTCTATTTTTATATGCAGATTTTTGAAAGATGATATTTTTCGGCTTGTGTTGAAACTTGAGATTAGTTATAGAGTTATAAAATCTTGAAGGATTTTGGTTTCTTTTAGAGGATTTTTTGAAGATTATAATTTTTGCATTGTGAAATATTTGAGTTTCCATAATTCTTCTGATACTTGCCTTAAGATACTTTTTCATGTAAATGCAAAGGCCCACAGTGTGACACACCCCTTGTTTACATTTCATGAAAGTGTATAAGGTTCATTTACACTTGTGTAAATGTATAACATGGTTCATGTAACTATACAACCATGTAAGTCCATATCATGCCAGTGTAAATCATGTGATTGTATTTGTTTTACAAATGCACAATTTTACATGACCATATAAATTAATGTAAAAACATGTAACGTCTGTTTTGTGCATGTGTGTTTAAGTGTCGAGAGTTTGGTGATGGGTCAATCAAAGTGGTCTCTTAAAAAGACAAAACAAAAAAGAAAAAAGAAAAAACAGAAATGAAAAGAGACTTTGAGATCCAACACACTAAATTAATACAAATCACAGTAGGTACCTAAGCTCTTGAAAAAGCTTAGGCCAAAAATGACAATGAATAAAATTAGGAATGAAAATTATAAATTAATACAAATCACAATAGACACCTAAGCTCTTGAAAAAGCTTAGGCCAAAAATGACGACGGATAAAATTAGGAATGAAAATTATAAATTAATACAAATCACAATAGATATCTAAGCTCTTGAAAAAGCTTAGGCCAAAAGTGACTATGAGTAAGATTAAGAATGAAAATTATACTCCAATGACGAGGTGGGACAACATGTATCTAAGATGCACCCATGATGTTTTGCAATAGCACCAATTTATCTCATTTATTTATTTTTTCAAAAATGTGTTCTTGTATTGTATATAAGTGAGCTAAAGTGAAAAGCTTTCACAATTTCCATATTGATAATAAAAGCTTTTATTTCAAGAATATAATTTTTATTTATTTTTGGGTGAAGAGTCATTCAAAGTGACCCATTGCGAAAAAAAAAAGCAATTGAACTTTGGAATGCACCCATAACTAATTAATATGGATTGTAAATAAATATGATATATATGACTATTTACATTTACACAACATTGGTTCTTATGCTTGTGAAGAAGGAATAGCAACAACTAAGTTGTTGGGTTCTATTGCAGCTTTTCTTCTTACCAATCTCTCTCTCTACAAATTCTTGCCATTGATGAAATTCATGTGCATTTATGACAAGAATTTGCAAGAATTATTCCTTAGTTTTTGGATTTTTCTGACAGCTTTGAATTTTGATATGAAGTGTTTTGTATGAACTTTTTTTTGTTGCTTCCAGGGTTTCTGAAGATTTTGCAGCTTGTTTGATGATGGTGGTCTTCCTGGATCACACTTGGGGATGTTTTTATTGCTGTTGTTTCATCAGCCCCACAAGCTCACAACTAAGCTCTGAATTCTTGAGCTATGATTGTGTTGCAGGAGGTTGGAACCCTTTTTTTTTGGTCTTCAAGCCATGTATGTGGAGGCCTGCTGTGACAATTGCAACTGGAAATCAGGATTATGGTTACAGTAGTGTCTTTGGTCTAATCCAGGAGGGAGCTTGAGAAGTAGGAGTAGAGGAAGCTGCTGTGCAATCATGTACCTGAGACAGAGAAAGTGATGAACAATCCAAACTGCTGCTGAAGGGAGAAGTCACTAGGAGAGATTTGCAGCAAATTATCAAGGAGCATTGATCAAGGTCTGCTGCAATGCCAGGAAGTGAATGTTTTCACAAATTCTCAGATAGACTGTTACATACCATTTTTCTACACCCACTGTTGACAGGGAGTTGATGTAGTCAGTGAGGAGTCATTGCAAGCTAGTCATTTGATGATGAAGGTGAAGATCTGATTACATTGTGAGTTTTGACGCTCATATCGGTCTGTACCACTGTCGAACATCTGGGGTTCAAATGTACTAGTTCAAATATGTTCTTTGAACTCTTCCTCATTGGCTTCAACATGTTCTTGTGAACCTGATAATGTCAATCATCATATCTTTTCCACTCCAGAAATTTGGAGTCCTCTTTGAGTGTTTCTTTTGATTTGCAACCAATCTTTTGCAGAATTCTTTGCTTGCCATCTGAATATTGTTCCTCTCACACATTTAGCAGTTCTGTTTTTCACTTGTCATGGTGTGCATTGAATGATGGCTCTCTCTGTCTCTCTGTGTGTCTGCCATGATTGCTGTTTTGTCCATGTGCTTGTTGTGTTTTTCATATATTTTACATGCTCAACAACATCACAGCAATCTGTAATCCAAAGAATAAAAGAGAAATCACCATTTCTGAAGAGAAACACAGAGGACAAACATTCAAGGAGATCAACCTTCAGACTTTCTTAAGCTGCGCACTTCAAGCTCCCAATACGTTTGGTTGCTCAATTTCTCATGCAAGCAAGCAACAGTTGAGCACCATGTGAGCACCGGCATCTGTGCACTTCCAGCTCCATTATGGTTGCTCAATTTCTCATGTCAGCAAGCAACAGTTGAGGACACCACATTTGAGCACTATTTTTGCACTTGGAGAATCTCCTCTATGGGGTTTGGTTGCTCAATTGTCATGTGAGTGACAGTTGTGTGCACCACCAATTGCTTTGCCCTGAAACAAAACCAAACAAATTGTTAAACACCGAGTTTGATGAGCAATTTGAAAACATGCATTTCAAAGCTTTGGACATGATGATGCATTTCCTAGCATGTGACATGCAGCGGATATGATGATTCACCTTGCTCTTTTGACTTGGATCTGCTGCCTTGTTTCTGCTCCTTCGGTGTACTGCCCTCAATCTAAGTCTACTGGCAGGATTCCTCAATTTCCTCATTGCCATGGTAATTCTTCTTCACTCATTGCTGATTCAGTGCATTACCATTCCCTGCACTCTGTTCCGAAGCAATCCTATTGAAATGCACTTGCACCACCACCACCATGATCATGCCCATCTTCTTCTTCTGTCTGTGTGCACATGCACATTGTGCCAGGGTTCTTGCACCTGGTGCTTATTAGGAGCTTGGCATCACTTGCCTTGATGCGCTTGCTTATGCTTGCTGATTGCTGCAATGTAATCCATTCTGTACATGTTTCTTTGCAATGCAATTGTGTGCATATTTCTTTTGTTTGCAATGTTGCACTTGCTGTGCATGTTTCTTTGCTTGCAATTGGCAGAAATGAAACCCCCATAATCCATGATCTGTTTCTGAAACTGCCATCCAAGATCTGTTTCAATGTTTCTGGCACAATGCACATGTTGTCGATGGCTGGGTACTGGATGTTGTCCTTTCAAAATGGAGGTACTGATGAGCTGAAAAATTGGTTGCAATTGCAGGGAATGGCAGTGACAATCGTGTTTGTTCTTGGTTATACTCCTGCTATTGTGTTGATTGCAGTCTTTAGCATTGGGGTGCTTGGCTGTATGGTAGCTTCTGGATGATGGCAGCAATTGTTTTAGTCAGAGGTGCTTCCTTCCTCACATGCCCAAATCTTCTATGGGTATCAATGTGGTTCCTGGCATCAGCATGATGAGGCTGCTTTTTAAGTCCTCCCATAATGTGGTTGAAGGCCTTATTGGCTCACTGCAAATGTTTCTTTCTATCATTTTTCTCTGGTGCAGCATCTGATCTGTATGTATTCTTCTGATACTGGGCTGGTGGTTAGGAGCTTTCCAATGTTCTAGTACAAATTTCACCTGTAGCAGTATTGTGATCTGCTGCACTTATGCTTTGAGGAGGAGGAGATGTGATGTGACAAGCAAGAAATGCTGCACAAGGAGCCCATGGACAGCTTCTGTTTGCTTACAATTAACCTTTCTGTCCTCAAATGAGAGGTATCAGAAGAAGGTGCAGCACTCCTTGTCAAGTTCTTTGACATTACTTCCATAGATCTTGATAGCAGCAGACCTTGAATTTCATACATAATATCCTTCCAGTGCAGGGATTGCTGAAATAGTACTCTGATGGCTCATTCACGTGGAGCTAGATGGGGTGTGCATTTGCAGTTGACTTTTCTATTGCTTGTTCCCTAGATGTCATCATAGGCTGAATTTCAAACTGCAATGGACATGTATGTCAGACAATTCTGGTCTATCTTTGTACTGCATGTGCCAAATGATGACTCATTCTCAAGAGTGACATGGGGTTTTTGTGTTTGCAGCTGACTTGCTATTTTCTTACTGCCTAGATATCATAGGCTGGTATGTTAAACTGCAAGGGACATGGCAGGCAATGCTGGTGTCATCCTGACAAAAATGGTGGAAATAGGAAAGCAGAAGAGGCCTTCAAGACATTGCAAAATGCATATGAGGTCTCCTGCAAACACTTGTACCTATTGGGACTTGCATTTCTCATCATGTAAAAGTACATTAGTCGGTGGTCAATAAGTTGATGCAAGGGTTTAACAATCAACAAAGCAAGAAACCTTTCTCTGTGGCAGAATGTATCCCCCCTTTTTGGGTCTTTATGATGGAGTATGTGGAGACAAATGTACTAAGGTTGTTCAGTCTTCAGATAAATCTGGGGATGTTTGCAGAACAAGGTGTTGCTGGATGACAGAGGTGTTATGATGATAGAGCTGTGACGGCAAGAAGTTCTAAAATTTTTCCATCAACATCACCACATTGTTCATATGGTATGCTTTATTCTTGTGTGCCACTGTGAAATTCCAGTGTGATTTAGAAGGTATATTACAACTGAAGCTCTTGAAAGAGATTGCTTCATCCACTAAGCAGATCAAGTCCACTGTTCTGGGGTGTTTGTTCCTGTGCAGAAATGTGTAGATTGTTTGTCAATGAACTTTTTGATCAAAACATATGTCAAAAATTGTGCAGAGTGGCAGAGGTGGATCTCCTCAACATAGCTGTCAACACTCAGAAGATGAAGGCGATGAAGACATTCCAGCTGATTCTTGTAGGATCTTGTGTCAGATGTGTGGAGATAGCCACTTGTGGATATCTTCTGACAGGAATAAGCTTCAAGCAAGGTAGTGTCAAGCGAGCTTCTTTTGTGCTTGAAAAGATATCTAAAGAATTGTGCTACAATGTAGAAAATTCTTCAATGGGTTTTTGTTATATGAGCCTCCCCATTGCTTTTGGGAATGAAAGAGAACTCAGCATGCAGAGTTTTTGTTGTTTTGTCTCCCCAAAATTGAGCAGATTAAATCCCTGTCTAAACCCACTGTCAGGAATCAAAGTACTCAGTGAGGAGTAATGGTACCTAGTCAATGCCTGTCAATGCTGCTGCTGATGGTCTGATATGTTGTGAGTAGCGCTCACAAGGTTAAGACCACATTCAATTTTGTTTTGGTTGGGCTGGCACTGATGGAATGGTTACTTTCAAAGTTTAACTTTGTGGAAATTTTCTCTGCAATCCCATGGAGATGCAATAAGAGGTTCAAAGTTCTGACAATATTGAACTCTTGTTGTTTGTGCAAGAGTGCCAAGACTACCACCAAGCAAAAGACGGTGATGGTTGGGTAGAGCAATCTGGCCAGTTTTTCTTCTTTGGTATTTTTCAGAAGGAAATTGAGTTGTGCTCATTTTTCTCTACAATGCAACTTGTTATTATGTGGCAACCCATCTTCATTATGGGCATGTAGCAGTCCCATCTCTTGTTATGGGGACTCCCAATAACGACACTGACATGCTTTAAAAAGGCTCAAAAGTCCTTGGATTTGAATATGTTTGGGTGCTGTAGATGGAATCTCCTCGCACATTTGCTTGCACTGATGGCATGGTGTACAATATTATTGAGTGTGTGCATTGTCAGGTGTGCCATTCTTGCAGAAAACTCTACCTACATACTGCTGGGGATCATCATGTGTCTCTAAAACCCAGGGGTGCTTGGGCCTTCTGAGGTCCTTGAAACTTTCTGTGGGCATATCTTGAAGTTCAAAGAAATCTACAAGATTTTGAGCCCTTGAATTAGGCCTTGTATCTGCTTCATACAGTTGTTGGAAGCTCTCAATCTGAGTCCTTTTTAGTCCGCATCCTAACCATCAGTTTTCAATCCTGTTGAATACAAGGTTTGAAATGCCTGGCAAATGGCACATAAGCCCACTTTTCATATATGTACCTTTGGAAATGGAAGGAGTTCAACTCATGGGAGCTATAGGACTACCAAGGCTTACTGCAGCTGACTTGATGCTAGAGGTTTTTTCATTTACAAATTAGATAAGAATATGATTGAGGGCAAAGGTCCACTTCTTGGTGCAAACAATCAAAAACTTCTATGGCAAGGGGAAGCATCCATTGGGTGTCGATCATGGTAAAGTCCTTCTTTTGTTTGAGCTACCACTGTTATAGTGACCCCATGGAATGAAGAAACACACAAAACCAAATCTGCTGAAATGGGATTGGTAATGATAACATTGGTCAAGGTGCAATTGCCATTAGTTGATAACATGATGTCAATATGTCAATAAGAAAATAAAAGGAGGGCATTGAAAATACATTGGTTTGCTCATACATAACATGAAACCTTGTATCCCTCATAATGGAAGCGAAGGCATCCCAAATGACATAATTAAATGCAATCCTTTCCCATCATGAAAACAATGAAGAAGGTGGGTCCTCTCTAAATCTGAAGGTTGCTCACAAATGCAATGAATCAATCCAAGAGCTAAAGGATGGGGGATAGTCAACTTGGTGCATAACACAAAGGAGAAAACATCCAAGGCCAAGTGGAAAGAAAGAGTGATTGGGTAAACAAAAAGCCATGCACTCACCCTTGGGGCCCATTGGTTTGTTTGTGCACCAATTTGATTCAATTTGCATTACTTCCTGTTTTTTAAAATTTGTGCATATTGACTTTTCCTTGAATTCAACTTAATGAGTTTTTCTTGATCTTATTTTGAAGCTCACAAACTTTTTTATTTGTAAAAGCTAAATAATGCACCATTGCAAAATCAAGATGAAACAAGATTCTTTATCACTCAATACCATTTGACAAACCTAAAGGTGTGTAATTTATGTTTTAACATTGTTTTTTTTTGGTTTCATGTTTTTAACATTTCTTTTTTCTAATGGAAATTTTATTTAAATATTTTATTGCACATTTTTGTTGCTTGTTTTAAATTACCATTAATATGTGGTTGGATTTAGGTTCAACTATGTTTTGGTTATCATTTGTCCTTGTTCTTGTGCATATTGGGATGTTTTTTGGTCATGATAGTTTTCAAAAGTCAATGATATATATTTTTTAGATTGAAAATTTGCAAACTTGGAGCATGTTCCTTGTCTCCTTGCAATTGAAATTGAGGGTTGAAAGCTTTGGGATTAACAAGACAAAATGACATTTCACATTTATTTCTCAATCACTTCAATTGCACAAACAAATATAGGGGTCATTGGTTCATAATGAACTCCTCATGGGTTCACTTGGATTCACCACACAACCCAATTCCTACGTGAGGTATCACTTTCCCTATAGTATACTTTGTATCTCACCATGGCATTACATCCCAATGGCATTTTCTTAAAATACTAAAATTGCATTTCTCAAAAATTAGGATTTTGAAAGTCCACAACTATCATTAAACATGTATGTTTTCAACATGTGAATGCACTATCTTCCTTTTGATTCTTGAATGTCAAATTAATTTTTCTCACTAACTATGTTTGTTAATTGATACAATTGGTGACAATTTTGGACTATACAATAACACAATTATGAAAATTTGAAATATGTTCATTAACTTTTTGTGACTAAGACAAAGCGGTAAAAACTTCAAGATGAGTAGGATAAATTGATGCACTTGACAAATAAGTTTTACTCTTTTCAATTACATATATTAGGTTAAGAAGATATTTATTCCAATTGGAATCAAAATTGGATCATATCTTCATTATGTATGGATTCATATTGCTTTCACCATAGCCTAGACCATTACAAGAAAGATTACTTTGAACATTGTGGTATATTATGTAAATCTTGGTGAAGATTACATGGAAATGACAAAAATTCTTAGGACTTCCAAAAACCTTTTATGAATTTGGCACATTTTAGTGTTTCATGACTTTGAAGTTTTGAGAAATACAAAATCCAATTAAAACATGCAAGACCGAAATATGTATAGCCTTGTTGACAACTTTTCAAAGCCATGGCAAGTTCTTCCATTAGGATTCATTTCGCCCTCCAAATTATGTTGAGAGTAAAAGCATAATTAGGTGGATAGTTTGGACTTACAATGTTGTAATTTTTTTGAATTGCAAATGAACTTAAAATGTAAAGTCATTTCAACACTAAGATTTTTAATTTTGATTGTCCATGTTGTAATAGACTTCAATGAAAATCATATAAGAAAATAGATGAGTTATAAGAAAAGAATAAACTCATAATGGACTTTTGAGATGATGATATTGTGTTTGTCATATATAAAAAATGAAAAATGTGAATTAAAAAAAATGTCATAGTAGTGTTAAAAATAAAATAAATCACCATCCAATGAAAAAATTAAGAATAAGATGCATTGAAACTTTTCTAATGCAAGAAAATTTCATTTAAAAAACTTAAAATGATGTGATTTTTATCAATTTTTTTTTCCCCGTTTCACATTGAAATCTCCAATCTTTCAAATGAGATTTTTTTAAGTAATCAGATGTCTATGGATATTTATAGGATGACGTATCAATATTTGTGACCAAAAATATAAAAGATAATTTTTATAATTTTAATTAATGTAAGATGTAAAAATTTCAAAATATTAAAAGTGAGCCATCTAACCATGCTTTTACCCAGTAAAATACATTATTTTCAAAAAGTTCAGTTTTGATTCTCTAAACCTTCATAATTATTAGAAAACAATTCATTTATGGGAATGCAAAGCTATTGATTCACAGTTTAGGTAACTCTCGCCTAGGTAGGCTTCCTCTGGCGATAGCCTTACCCCTCAGCACCGGGGTAACTCATTGTCCTCACTCCTCACATAGCATGAGGAGAAAGGGTCTAGTTGGGATTTGAACTCCCAACCACCAACTTTGCAGCCGAAACCTCAGCTACCAGGGTATCTCACTGGTCCTCAAGGCACACCCTTTTGAAGTGAGGTCCTAGACCTAAACCTTTAACCTCATGGATGATAAAGGTTGTCTAGACCAATGGATGCCACCTATATCTAATGGAGGATAAAGGCCAATGTTTCACATGGGAATGAATGTTTCCAACATCATCATCATATCATACTTTATCATAGCAGCTTAACACAAGATTTGGAGGAATCATATTTAAAGCAAATTTACATGGTTCTTCATGATACATGTATTGGATATATGAGAAGTCTATCTTGTATGGAGATACTCAAATATGTTTTGTTTTTGGGTTTGCAGAGACCAACTATCATCGAGAACAAGATCACTGGAGAACTTCTAGAAAGTGTTGCTAGCCTAGAAATGCAAAAACTGGCTGACAATGGGGAGTCATGTATATAAACCACATACATACTACTTAGTGTCTTTGTGAGGATTAATATTGGCTAATGAGAGTCTAGTCATGCATTGCAAAATCCAAGGATTATGTACTTAAAATACATACTTGTGGTTCATCACAAAGTTGTCTTGAGCCATTTTTAGGTAAATTTTTTTTTTTTTTTTTTTGGGGGGTCTTGGTCTTCACATGTGTGTAAGAGACCTACCAAAATCTAGTCTGACCACCTTTTTCAATCTTTGGACTCAACAGTGGCTTCCATTTTCACAAGAAGGAAGGTGACTTCTTCTCTTCTGTTGTCTTTGCACAAGAGTAGGAGATTGACCCCCAACTTGAGTCTTGTGAAGCAAAATGACCGATCCCAATATCCATTTTTCCAAAGGGCTGGTTAGGGATTCAAAAGCCCCTGAGCTCAAATGGTTTTTGGGGGAAGCCCAGTTTAGTTCTTACACCATGCAAAAATTGCACATTCCCCGAAAATAAAATAAAATAAAAATAAAAATATATTGGGTTGGTAATGGGACTTGTTCATTGGCCTACACAAAATGCTTCAAACTTTGGATACTCTCATTGGAGTCTCAAGATAGAATTGGTCTAGCTTTTTCCATATTCCCAACATATGTAGGCTAAATGAGTAGGACTTTGGGCAAGGAACATGGGACTAAAAGTGGGGCAATTGGAACAACATGAAAGGGATATGGGAACTTTGGGAACAACATGGAAAACATGTGACAAAACATATGGGATGTAATTAAGAAAGACATTTAAAGACACATGGGAATTGTGGGGACATACCACAATTGATATAGTATTTCACATTTGGGCAAAAACATATGAGGTTAAAACCAAGGAACACGTGTGAGAGACACATGGGAACTGTGGGAACGACATAAGAAACATTTGACAAAGCTTATGGGATGAAGTAAAAAAGAACATATGAGGGAAAAGTTTGGAACATCATTGAGAAAAGCATTGGGAAAGTTATAGGGACCATTTTGGGGGCAGCAAAACCCTTGAACCCATAAAAGAAGGGGAAAAAAACTGGGCCTGTTGTTCTACTCATACTGGCTCATCTCATTGGATGCCAAGAAAAATATATTTCCCCTAACATTATTGTTCAGAACACCTTTTTGCCTAGGGGAGTTTGATAGGTGCTACCTACTATGGAGACTATCCATAATCTTGTGCATTTTTTGATTGTTGGGAATTTTTCAGGAAAGTGAAGGCAGACAGTGGTCAATCATAGGTTTCCTCTATTAGTAAGTATTTTTAAAAATTCTGTAATGAATCAGCAACAGATTACCATCAGATCACCTCTTGTGTTGTGTCACTATGCAGTTCTCAGCCAGTTGGAAGTCAAAAAGCACTGCAAGCAATGTCATAGACTCATCCACAATCTGCCACCAGACAGACAAGCCACCCAACCACATTTGGAAAAGAAACCCATGCGGATGTATAGGTACACATTGAACTTCTTGTTTGCAGTGCAAAGAAAGAAAGGAAAAAAAATTAAAAAGAAACTTATGGTGGGGGCGGGGGGGAGAGAGGAGGAAAGTTACAATGAAGAGCAGACTTTGCTATAAATGAATGAATGGCACCAAAAAAAGAAGTACCAAAGGGTGGTCCCAACTAGCTATAAACACCCCGCCCCAAAAAGAAAAGAGCTGTCAGAAGTGGCACCCAAATTTAAACAGGCAGATTAGATTGGACTCTGATGAGTCCAGCTTTAGAGTCAAAATGATTTTCTCCAGGCTCCAGACAAGCTGCATTATGAGAAAGTTGATCTTTGTTTATAGTTCTACAAAAAGAAAGTGGTGAAATCTCTTCCTATCTCCTCCCTTTTGGAAGCTGTATATTGCAATGTTGGTTTCTCTAAGGAAAACGTGTGTATTAGAAGAAGATGCACATGGCATAAATCCTGGTTGCACCCTGGTTACACCCAGGTTGTCCTGGATTATGCGACTCAGCATCCATGAGAAACATGACTCAGTTGTGGATGAGTACCCTATCCAGTAAACCCTTCTACTTCCACCTCACAGTAGCTAAATAACTACTTAGGACCCACAGTGAACCAGCACCCACCAGTGCACCAATGATGGATGAATGGTAAGTGGTCAGGAAACAGTTTTCTGTTGAGCTCAAGTTCCCTAGCTAAACCATGGTGGTTAGCTCAATTGCGGTTTTTTTTAATACCTACCTACCAACAACTCACAAGGAGGTTGTTAGTAGGTAGGTAGTAAAAATAGCCTCAGCTATTACCTAGTACTTACCTATTTTCCTACCTATCTACCTATATGTGAGACCTATTTCTTACAAAATGGGTTACCAAGGTGAAACCAAATGTTAACTTAGTTCAGGTTCATCCACAACTGAGTAGCAACAGGCTTCCAGTGGATGGTGGGCAGGTGGGTGCTGGTTGACTGCAGCCCTACTTAGGTAAATTGTATCATATGTAAGTAGGTAACTAATGTAAGTTAATAAGTACCTATGCCAGTGGGTAAGTATTGTAAGTAACTAGGCAGGTAATATACATGGTTACTAACTAGGTAAGTAAGTAAGTAAGGCCACTTGGTGGGTACTTTGTAAGCAGATGCATGTGGATGGTTAACCACAGTGGGTAGCTATTGGACAGGAATACAATGAAAGATTGTTTCCTGTTCACACATCATCCATCCTGCATGGTGGTGGACTTAGGAGAAGGTGTTATCTTTCAAACCTTCTGAGAGTTTTTGATTACCTCTGCTGGTGCAATATCCAGGCTCCCATGTATCTCAAGTTGTGAAAGATTCTCAAGACTTTCCTGAACCTATGTACCTACAACTGAGAATGGGCACTTCTTTGGTGAATTTTGATTGATTTATTTATTTTACAAAACACGATTCGGCAGTTTCAAATTTAATTTTCCAGAATTTCAACAGTTGAGAAATAAGCCTGCAAAGTACACTCCTTGTGTCGTGTGTGTAGGTAATAGTAACCCAATGGTTGAGAGAGGAGTTCAATTCTCAACAATTTCAGCAAATGTCAATAAAATTTTCTCTCTTTTTTTGGCTACATCTTTTGTGAATTATTTTGTGGCAAAAATCAGTTGTGGGTACGGTATACATAACTGAAGCTGTTGTTTTTGGCAATCTCTATCCATTCCTTTGACCTCTATACATGCATTAGTCTACTCGTATCATGTCTCAACTTCCCAAGGACATAGATACATTGCAAGTACCAAGCAATCTTTACCAAATACCAACTTGGTGGCAGCAAGTTTTAGGGTTATAACAGACTTCCAACGGATGGATGATTTTTCCCTCCTTCTACAGGAACCCTAAATTTCAAAACCCTAAATTGGTTCCGAGAAGCAGGACATCCTCGTCCCTCTCTCTTCCTCCCATGAAATGGACAAAAGCTTCACAAGTCTGCGTCGGGTTCCTTTCCAAGCACTCAAAAGAAAGCTTGCTGCTGCCTGCAGAGGTCATTCACAAACCATGAACAAATAGTGTGTTTGACTTTCTGAATCCGCTGACGAAAATTGCAGGAATCATAACTCCGTTTCTAACTCGCTATCAGTAGACGAGAGAGAATTCAATTGACGTTTCTAATCCAGACGGGCCAGGGGTGATAAGTCAATTCGACGACTCCCCTCGACTTTCTAACAAATTCGCAGAAGAAAGAAATTCCAATTCCTACTCTCTGTAAGTATTAATACGCTAATTCAAAATACCTTCAAAAACAAAAAATCGAAATCCTGAGCTGCAGGAGCTCGTAATGGGCTGTGTTCTCTTCTTCTTCTTCTTCTTCTTCTTCTTCCCTGAAAGCACAAAACATGCAGGAAAAATAAAATAAAATAGAGAAACAGGAGACGTCGAAACATATTCCAATCTCACAACCATCAGAACCTAGTTGCAAACTCAGAACAGACGAAATTAACACCGACGTCAGCACAGAAAGCATTCTCCAGACAAGATTCAAGTCAAATTCGACAGCCCACACTCTTCCCATTCATTCAGTCATCCCCACACCCAAAATCCGAATCACAGCTCAAATTTTCCTTTTTCTTTAAACCTGCAGCATCATGAAACCACATTTTTTATTTTCGTCTCACCGTCCACTACGATCCGCCTCCAGCACCTCAGCCACCGAAATCGGCAACTGATGTCCAACAAATTGACGTACTAAAATCCGCACGCGCGTCTCTCTTCAATCTCTCGCGCGCTCGCGCACAAGGCCCCCAACACACACACCATGGACGTATTCATACATAAACGTGTACACATACGCATCAATATACATAAAAGATACGACATATGTCCTCTCTCTACAAGTCCAGGGTATTTTTTTTTTCCAAATTCGCCAAATAGTCCACTGGCGAGGATTCCCATCATTAATTAGCATTAAATGGCGATTCTCCTCGGTGGGCTGTAGCATTTTTACAAAAGTGCTGCTACAATGTGGCAACCTAGGAAGTGCCGAGGTCTAGATGTGGTTAATTTAATTATTTTTATTTCAAGAAATGATGAAAAAAATCTTTAAAAACCACAATTTTCCTTCATTTTTGTTCACCAAGTTCCAAAAAGTCAAAACAAAAAAAGCCGCTTACAAGTGATGTTTGGTACAAACTCATTTGCAAAAGGTATAGCTGAAAAAGAGGAATTTTTTAATTGATAGTTGTTGAAATTGTTGAGAATCAAACTCCCAACTTGTGTAAAATTGTTTATAGTTTCAACCATTGGGTTACTATTACACATATACAGGGTGTATTTTGCATTCTTATTACTCAATTGTTGAAATTCTTAAAAGATAAAATTGAAATTGCTGTACCTTGTTTTTACAAGTACATAAATTCTTGGCAAAGAAGTGTTGATTGCCAGTGGGCACAGCACAATCGCCAACAAAATTCCAACAAATTCATGTACTAAAATCTACATGTGGTTTTGCGGTGCGTAGACAAAAGTGTAGAAGAAAATTTAAAGTTTTGTACTTCATTTCTGGTTTATAGCCAGATTTGGCTAAATCTTCCTAGGGGTGATTGCCACTTTTTCTGTATCTTCCTATGGATGATAGTCACTTTGGCTACAAACAAAAATTCCTTCAAAAAAAAACACAGAGATTCAATATACACAAAGGAAACGACGTATGTGGTCGGTGGACTGCATGAGTGGACCCATATTTGACCAAACGTTCTGAATAGGAAAAGAGACGAACTACAAAAGCCCAGCCCAAACCACCGGTTTGTCCAAAGGTCGTCCACGTGTTAGTTTCCCAGTGGCTCCTACTTGTGGCCCGGAAAATTCCGGCGCAGTAGGCTGCTGGTCGGAGCCGCCAACGCTAATGAGAACACGTACAAATACCAAAGCAAACCAGCAGCCGTGCGCCATGTGTTGCGATTGCTGTTTCGAAGCAAACAAAGCAAGTGTTGCTCGGAAGAAGAAAACGACGGCGAAGAAGGCCGCGGCCCACAAATCATTGTCTTGCCAAGAATAACATTAAACAAACATCTAGGGTTCCGACGAGATCGTTTCCTTTCCCTCCTTCCCTGTTTACAAGGAGACAAAGATTTCGGGGCTAAAAAAACAAAAATGAAAATTAAAATAAAACCGTCAACAGCAAAACACCTATTGTAAATAGAATTGGACGGCAACAGTTCAGTTTCTGTATCACCAGAATTTGGAAAAACAATTATCAGATCTACTTTACAATTTTCTTCAGAGGGTACCGTAGTACACGTGAGATTCTTCTCGTCTGAACGGATATGGCCCTGACCAAGTTGTAGTGGAGAACGAGAATGTAGCTGTAACACTTGAACCCGAACAGCTTCATTTCCTCGCTGGACCTATCCTTGCTTGCTGGGGTCCACACTTGTTCTTACTTTAGACATGTGTAGATTGTGTACTAGATTTAGTTTTTGTTATTTTCATGTACGTCATGCTGCTATCGTAGGCAGGTATAGCTATCAACTGCTGTTCTAGCGTCATTTAGTTATGAAGCACCCACCGGCCAGATTTTGTATTTGTTGTTGTTTTCGGAGCAAAATCAAAGTGACAGATAAGAGGAGCTGGTAGTGTAAAGAAGGTCACATATAGACGGAGGGAGGGAGGGAGAGAGAGAGATTTGATGAGGCGGAAATTCAGTGGATGGAAGGGATGTAGCTTGTTTAATTGGTTTTACAGGAGAGTTGCAGGCTCCGAGATGGAGTGCTCTTGAAGTAAAGGGCACAATTTACGAAAAAAAAAGGAATTTCTTAAGTAGCAGGGATCACTCCTGCTCATACCCACTTGAAGAAGCATACGTTGTTGCTTGTTTGCCCATCACCACATGAACATCAATTCTCTCTCAAAAAAAGCAGTTGATGAAAGCTAGGCTTGACAGAGAAACGGTACTAAGGTGCTGCTTAATTGGGAAGCAAATCGGAAAAGAAGAAGTAGCGAGCAGGATCCCAGAAGCTGTGAGCAAACCACAAAGAGCATACTAGCAGCTGTAGTAGTCGTAGTAGTAATAGTGCGTAATTGGGATCGGAGTAAATTGAATTAGGTCTTGGCGTATCTGCACAAGGGGAGCTCGCAACGTCTTGAATTGCAGTGGAAGTGTAGGAAGCTTGGTTTTTCATTGCTGTGCATTTCTTTCTCCTTTGTTGGGCGTATGCCCTCTGACTTGAAATCGTTGCGTCACTCAACAAAACGATCAGTACCTAGGTTGAAGCAATCTTGTTTTGGAAATCTGCAGATATTTACTAATTGCACACAGTTCTCATGTGGTCAGTGAATTTTGGTCTTTTGAAGGTGCTGTTGGGGTGCTGTTTGACGAAGTTGAGAGAGATCGCCAAGAGAGAAGAAGGTGATAAATTGCTCATGTGCTAATCATAGAGAGAATAGGATGAAGCCCCTCAAGGGAGGAGGCTAAAATCACTGCGCCTCTCATCACGAGAAGAGCCAGCGAGCGAGAGAGAGAGAGAGAGAGAGAGAGAGAGAGAGAGAGCGAGGAGGCTGAAGGGGAGAGGGGTACCACAGCAGATTTGTTCGAAGGCGTGCAGGAACTAATTATGCAGATTCTGTGTAGGCAAGCAGCAGTAAGATTAAGCAAACTGGAACCAAGTGAATCCCCGCCCGATTCGAGCAGCTACGGTAGCCCGCCGGTGAGCCGGATAACGTCGAGGCTGCCGAATCCACTCTCTGAAGTATCGCTCGTGGTGTCTGCCTTAGTTCAGCCTTCGGCGACGCTGCCTGCTCCCGGCTCAGCAGCAGCACCAACAGATTACAGGTACGAGGCGGCCAGCTCAAGCCACCGTGCCCCGGATGATATCTATCAGCAATACGGGGATATTAGGAGAGGAGGAGGAGGAGGAGGAGAGCTGGGAGACCCAACGGTGGGCCAGAAACGATATCGAGCAGAGGAGCAAGAAAGAGACGGAGAAGAAGAGTACAGGGAACTACTGTGGAGTACACTGCAGTGGATCGACCCTGAGAGTTCAAGTGCTGCTGCATGGCAGACGGTAGCTGAGGCAGAAGCCAGTAGGCGTCGCACGGACACGACGAGCATGATGATCGAAGGCTCGGAAGGAGGCAGCGGTAGCAGTAGCGCTTATAGCTCTGCGTCCATCCAACCTGAGATCACCTACCATTCGAGATCCGGGAAACTACCAGATCTTTCTTCACCAGAGCTTTCCTCACTGCCTGTGAAAGGTATGTCCATAATCTTCTTCCTCTTCTGAGTTCCTGATTTGGATCTCGATTCTGGCAAGGTTGAGAATTGTTTAGCAGGAGATTTGTGAAGTGTAGCCCAGACAAGTTTTCTCTAGAGGATTTCTGTGATCCTCTTGCAGCTATCAAGGTTTTAGATGAGCTGAATTGAGGGTTTTCAGGGGAGTGACAGTGCTGAAGCTTTTATGACAAGACTGCTGATTGAATATCTGAATGAACTGCTGTGGGTTGGTTGCAGAAGAACTCACAAAATATGAGCCTATGGAAGGTCAAGCAGTGGAGGTGGGAGAGGCATCTGCAAAGCACTCACCCATGGAAGCTACTGGGCCATTGGAACGTGCAAGTCAACCTGTGGTACAACCAGCAAAGAAGCGGCATTACAGGGGAGTGAGGCAGCGACCTTGGGGGAAGTGGGCAGCAGAAATACGGGATCCAAAGAAAGCAGCAAGGGTTTGGCTAGGAACATTTGACACTGCCGAAGATGCTGCTTTAGCTTATGATGCTGCTGCTAGGAATTTCAGAGGGCCCAGAGCTAAACTGAATTTCCCCGACCACCCTCCAAGGGAACCGCAAGAGGCATCCCCTCTGAGCATTCCCTCTCCCACAATGGTATTGTCACAAACATCTTCAACTTCCTTGAGCATTCCCTCTCCCACAATGGTATTATCACAAACATCTTCAACTTCCTTGAGCATTCCCTCTCCCACAATGGTATTGTCACAAACATCTTCAACTTCCTTGACGACATCAGTGCATGCTCCCTCCACATCAAGGGCAATGGCAGCTGGGGACTCAATGAGGCAGGTGCCTTCTTCCAACATGATGAGCTGGAGTGCTGCACCCAGAGTTCCAGCCTCAAGTCTTGTCAACATCTCCAGCATGGATATCCAACAGTCACCTTCAAATTTGCCTGCAGTTTACACAACATACTTGAGTCCTGATTCAGTGCAACAATCTATGACAATCAGTGACCAGCAACAGTCGTGGTCACAAAGCTACGGCAGATTTATCTCTGCAGCTCCAACCACGACACCACCAGTTTATGGTTTCCCATATGGCTCTTCAAATGTGTTGCAGCAACCTGGATCATCAAATGTGATCCAGTATAGGTTTGAAGACATGCCGGCTACCAATCTTCAAGCCCCACAAGGTGAGCAGGCAAGTACCAGCATGCCAGCACATATGCCTGGGCAGCAGCAACAGCAAGCCAGTGTTGAGGTAGGCAGCTCTCAATCAAGTTTGAGACAACCAGAGCTGTCATTTGATCAGATATTTGAGCAGACAAATAGTGGGTGGAGCCCTGGATCAACAGTAGGACATGAAGGCAGTGGGTTGTCACCTGTTCAGGACTTAGTCAACACTTACTTCAACATTCCAGATGATCAACAACCACCTCAACCCTAAACTTTTGTACCCTCCATACAAGCTTCCTTTGTACTCACATATGGATGAGACAACTCAGGTATTGATCTGTAGATCTAGTTTCTGAAGGGAGGGTTGTGTCCAGGAAGGAAGATTGCACTAACATGTCTCAGCAGTCCAGTGCTGAGTTAGGAATTATAGATATAACACAGACAGATCCCCAAGGGCTGAAATATGGGCAGTCAGCCCTACAGGATCTTAAATGATTTGAATGCCCTTTCAGTACTTGTATTGAAGGTGCACTCCATCATGCACCTACCACACCAGCTCTGATGTATTGTCAAAGCATTGCAGGTGTAACAATTTGGCAATGATTCAGCCATCATTCTTTCATTCATTTACTATTCAATCAATATTCTTTCACAGAGTATCAACTCAGAGACATCTATTTAGAACTGCAGTTAGTGAAGCTAGCCTAAAGGAGATGGTTGCCTTTGTGCTACTTGTGAACCTGTTTCTTTTGAGAAAGCTGAGAGATAATAGCCCTAGGAACTCTCCACACTTAGATGGGGTCAAGCTATTTAGAAGATGACAGTTGACCTGATAAAAAGGGTAATGAGATTTCAACCAAACAATAAGAGACCATACAGCAAACTGCAGGAGGAAGAGAGGAGAAATACCAACTAAGAAGACCAGAATAATGAAAAGTGTGTAGTGTGAAAAATAGAGCTCATCCCTCTCACATGTTGAGTCACCATCAACAGCAACATATCTAATGAGATTACAGTGAAAATTCCACAATAGCACTTTGACTTCTATGTCAGTTATGGCCATACCAAAACAAACACAACAAGAATGTCTGTGGTCATAACCTTGTGTGTTTGACTCACAGCATCCTAAACCATCACCTTCAACAGTAGTGGTAGTGACTAGCTGACACATTACTCCCAGCTGACTTCATCAGATCCCAATAGTGGTTGTAGATAATACCTTCATGAGTACTGAGAACTCTTCCATACTTGCAATTTAAGTCAAGCTGAAGAGAATTGAGAGATGAGCCAATAATAAGGTTGTAGATATATCAGACCTGAAAACATATCACATCAGAAAAAAAAACAGAGGAATCCCAACCCTAAATTACAGAGAACACAATGAAATACATCAAAGACAAATGAGCAGTTTGAAAAACAGCAACAGTCACAGACATGCTTCAGAGACCTTTAACAGTGGTAAATGCTAGATTTTCGGAAATGTTAAATTTAGATAGCAGCAGCCTACCTTGAAACATGGAGTTTGGGTCTCAAAAATAAAAACCTGCTCAACAGTGAGTTCTCCATGCATTTTGTGTGTCTCTGTCTTCTCCATTGGTCACCCTCCCTGCAGCAAATGTGGTTGATCCTTTCCTTTGGTACAAGGACTTGGCATAAGTATTCAGCTATGCTTGACAAGTAAGAGGAACATAGCTCTGCCTTCCATGTCCTTTAAGGAAAAACTCTGGAACATTTTCTTGCTGAGCACACCTCTCCAATAGCTGCAACACACTGCGTCTGAGCAAAATTTCATGCAGATCCAAAAAAGAAGTTGCACAGCATTTCCCTCTTTGCACTTTCAGAGCAGATCGAAATTCACCACAGCCTTTCCTATTAATATTCCAAGAAACATGATTTTTTGCATTTTCCACACTGCTAAAAAACCAGTAAATCTGTGCTCCAGAAACTTGGCATGGACACCGCATGCATGTTGCAGATTACAATCAAAGCAAACACCATAGACAATTCACTGATGCGATCGACAACAAAGTTCTCTTTCTTTTAGGGACAGCCTTTCAGAGGAGGTTCGACGATTGAAATGGCTCCAAGCACTGATAACTACGTCTAATGCTCAGGTTGACAAGAGGGCACCGTGCTTCAATCTTGCAAACCCTGACTACAACTTTAAGCTTTGTCGGCAACAGAATTTACAGAAGACACATGCCGGATTGAGCAAAACAGACACACATAAGAGCACATGAGGGGATGCATTGCGAAACATACATACATGCCTGCCATTTGAACGGTTTCGCCAGGAGGAGGAAGATTCTCGCAAGCCTACTTTCCTGCAAGACATTAGCCCCGATAAAAGCTTCGAGCAAACCCCAGTAAACACACCCCTCCACTTGCATCGTAGCACTCCGGGAACACCTTGTGAAAGATTTTGTTAGAGACAGCAAGAAAGTATTCTCTCTCGCGAATTACAACCAAATCGGGAGGAAATAAATTTGCCACTTCTTTTCCTTCAGTACTGCCCCTGACAGCCACAGATTTGTCGCCTCCATTTTCCTTATTGCAAGGCAGAAATCGCATCTCGCGACAGCATCCAGTTTGTCGTCGGGTGCGCGAAGCGCGCGAGGGAGGGGTGGGGATACGGGTATCAGTACTTGTTTTCTACCCTCCGGAGCGAAACAAAAAGCATGTAGGTACCAGAATTTACTTACACATTACAGAGTTGACAGTATATATATATATATAGTTTAGTGAAATTTATTTTATTTTCTTTTTAAAAAGAAGGTTCCATCTCAATTGTAATGCGCTTCCTACCCGAGTTTTACCCGCCACTAACCACTACAGTAGCATTCAAAGCTTTTACTGAGAGACACCATTGCATGAATTTTTTGTCAACCATACATCAAAGTTTTCATAATGACCTGTCAGAAATTTTGCAGTGTATCTGGACGTAACCTTATAAAGCATATTTTTTCATTCAGGAGCAGGGAGGGCATTTCCTTTTTCATAATAATAAAGTTATCTGTAAAGTCAAGCAAACATGGCATTGGAAGCTTGTGTTCGGTCGATTTATGAGACGTAACTTCAAAGATGGTACCAAAAAATTACACACATGCACAATGGGGCATGCAACTCAGATTTCAAGCAAGACTTGGCACGAACTCAGTTTCATGCCAAGTTTTCTACTTGTGCATAGCTCGGAGAAGCTCACATCTTGGCCCCTTACTTTTACGCTTGTATATTCATCGTCTTCACATGTTTACTTTAATGTTCACACCTTGATTGTCGGGGCTTGCATCGGCTCTGGGGTTTCCTAAGGTATTTTGTTATTCCTTTCCCCCTTTTCCTTTTTTTGATTCATTCATACATGCGATTGTTGTTTTTTTTTCCCTACAAACTATAAGCTTGTAGGTTTGGAACTTAGAGCCGCTTGTTGTTGCCATTGTTGACTTTGGTGTATAGGAGGAGGAGCTTCATACCTTGGGTGGTGTCGTCATTTTCTGTACGAGGAAATAAAACCATAGTTGTTGGTAATCCACTAGAGAGCTTTGGCGGATGAAGAAACCAATTATTGTAGATTAGAAGCAAGCAAGTCCATGTCTTAAGTATTTGGCCAATTTTTTTTCTACTGAAAGTATTACCTTTTAAGTATTGACTAAAGCAATTGCAGAATGTGGTGAAGGAGGCAAAAGCTTGCTTGGATGACAATTGGAAGGGAAGACCTAGCACGAAGGAAGTTCTCATCGCCTTCTACAACTCTAATTCCAAAGATGTCTCCAACTTCGATTTTAGCTTTGAGGTAGGGTACTATTCTCCTTCTTTCCTTCAAAGAACAATGCTCCTTTTATTGTGGTAGTAACATATGTTTCTCATGGAAGAACAATCTACAAGAAATCCAAGCTTTTTGTCATCTTGGCTTGTTTTTCTTTGGGAATTTCTAATGAATTTTGTGCATCATAACATTAGAAAAACATGAACTCAGCCATGAGTTTTCAACCTCTTTTAGGATTTTAGATTGAACTGTGAAAATGTGAAGAGCTCCATGCACAAGATCAAATTAAACATGAGTTCAGCTATGAGTCTTCAACTTCTTTTAGGGTTTTAGACTGAGCTATGATATTGTGAAAAGCTCCATGAGCAACATCAAATTAAACATGAATTCAACCATGAATCTTCAACCTCCTTCAAGGTTTTAGATTGAGTTGTGAAGATATGGAAAACTCCATCAACATCATCATCACAACAATAAGCAACAACATTAGAAACAAGTTGTGGAATTCTTCTTAGACCTTTGTTATTAGGGTTTGTTGTATTTTTCTCCTCAAATTTTTTTTTTCAAAACCCAAATATGAGAAGAGACTTGTTTCTTCTCCTTGTTGAATTGGGAATCATTTATTATTGATTCACGAATACTTGTTTTGTAGCGTTTAGGTTGTTAAATCGAACTATGAAAAAGATGAGTTCTATGAGCAAGGATTGTTTCGACAATCATTGAATGAAGATTGTGGGACTCTTCATTATTAAGTTTTGTATTATTTCCTTCTAGACAAAACTTCAAAGTTGATCAAAAAAGAATTTTTCCTCCTGATGCAATTAATAAGGATTAAAGTAGGTGTTTCAACCTTCAAGGTTGTTAGGCTAAACTATGAAGATGCAAACTCACAAACATCACCACCACAAACATGAAGTTGTGGAATTTGGACCTTTGTTGTTAGGGTTTTAATTCTTTGAAGAAAAGCTGCAAAAATTAATCTTAGAAAAAATGTTTCTTTTGGTTTAGTTAGGAAGCATCAAAGTGTGGCTCTTCATATTTCCTTTAGGTGAAACTGAGTTGTGAAGATGTTATGAGCTCATGAACATCACTATGACAAGCACTGAAGCTTACATCCCTTTGTGAGCAACTTGTTTATTTTTCTGGTGAAAGGATTTAAGGTAAGAAAGAATATATCTGGATTTCTAAAGTGGGGAGATGGAAGCTTGGACACAAAATTGAACTTGATTAATTGAGAGTAGGCAACATGGGAGGAGATAAAACTCATTAAGAAAAGGTGACCAACATGTAGGTCACACATACCTTGGAAGATCTTTGGAAGATTAAACATATTGGAGGAATCAAATTAAGGTCATTCTTTAACCATTCTCACGAAAGTAACAAAGTCATCATGAATAGTAGAAGGGAGTGTGCCATAGGTAAAGAATTATACTTGGCTGCAAAGTCATCATATTTGTGCTATGGTTGAAAGAATTAGGAATAGTAGAAGGGAGTGTGCTAAGGGTAAAAAATTATACATGGTTGCTACAAATCAAAGTAGGAAAGGTAGGGGACTATTTTTGTTCCTACCACAAAAGTTTTGTTAATTTCATGTCGTGAGTCACCTTGCAACCTCTTGTTTCATCACCCTACATCTACACTTGTAGGAGTTTTTGTCATTGCTTAAGCTTATGAAACTCATCAAGATAGTTTACAACAGACTTGAGGAAGCCAATTTTGCAAGCTTTGAAACTTGTAAACTCTAGAAGGTGTTTTAAAGACAGAAGGAGTTTTGAGGACGAAGGGAGTTCTCAGGAGGGAGTTTTCAAGAGTACCATTTTATTTCAATAAGCTCTATAACAACAAGAATTTGCAACATCTTTTAAGGTGAAGTGTAGCCCAACGAGATGGTTTTGGTAGCTTAGGGTGAAGAAAAAGAAAAGTTTTTTTATTGTTTTGCTTAAAAAAAATTTTTTGGCAAACATTTCTCTTATTGTTGTGGCCATTCTTCACATGTTGTTGTAAGGGTTGCAATTTTGTCCAAACTTTAATTGGTGGCTAGTTAAAAAACTATTTGAAGCAAACTGATTTTGAGCCTACAAAACTAAAAACAAAACATTTTATCTTCTTTTTAAAAGTTGAAAACTTTTTTTCACTTCCACAAACTCCAAATATTATGCCTTGTACCCCAAACCCTAAACCCTCAAATGTCCCCATAGCTGTGAAAACCCTAAAAAATACCCAAAACATCTATTGCCTCCTTTAATGGATGCATTTGTGATTGAAGATATCCTCCCAAAGTTGCCTTTGGACCCATCTATGATGTGGCGCCTTTGTTGAGTAAACCATGTGTGGCATAGAGTTGTGGGTGAGTCCCTTGATTGGCATGCTGTAAATATTGTGAAATATCACAATGTGTTTTATTGCCACACTATTGCTACATGGAAGGACTTCCAAGGTGTTCTTTGAAACATGAAAGTTGGGTTTGGAACTTCATGTGTTTTTTTGGTTTTATAGTTTAATAAACTTTCACATTTTGAAAGACTTGTGCATTAGTATTTACATATTTTTGAAACTCTAACTTTTGGTTTATAATGAGAATGACTTCAAATTTTCAATGAATTTGATGTGTGTGAATTGTATTGTCTTAAAAGTGTACCTTAAAACTTGCAACTATAGAAATTTAATGATTGAAATTCAATTTGGAAGCTAGGGGTTTATATTTCAAGTGGCAACTTGTGTTTATGGTTTGCAGTTTAGGCATAGACCTTAATATATTGCCCCTAATGAATATGGTACTCAAACACACTTGAAACCCGTCTTCTTTGATCTAATGGCTTTCAAGTTCATAGGGTTTATGGGATTGAATCTACCCAAGTATTTTTGTACCCCTAAAACCTTAGTCGTCCATGTTTAACTATAATGATTTCAAATTGTTTTTATGAATTACATGTGTGTGACTTTAAGTATGGCCCTAAAGTGTAATAATTGAAATTCAATTTGGAAGCTAGGGGTTTTTGCTTGAAGTACCAACATGTGTTAATGGTCTATAGTTCAAGCATAGTCCTTAATATGTTGCCCTTAATGAGTATGGTACTCAAAAACACCTAAAACTTGTCTTCCTAGATTTGAAACTTTCAAGTTTATAACATCTACTAGATTACATGTGTATGGGTATTTATATATCCTTGAAAGCTTAATTACACATTTTCAACCACAATGACTTCAAGTTCTTTATGGATTAGATGTGTGTGATTCTAAGTATGGCCTTAAAACCTTACCCTAAGTTTTTTAGCTCCAAAAATTTGGTAATTCATGTTAAAGTTGGAGTGAAGGGGTCTTTAAATGAACTTGCAACATATGTGTATGGGTTTGTATTTTAGGCACATACTCTTGTCTTTTGGCTTTGATGAGTATGGTATTCAAACATTCTTGAAAGATGTTCATGTTTCTAATGGTTATTTTGAATTTAAATCCATTGGATGATTTGCAAACCATGTTTTTTAGTAGTTATATTGACTCTTAATCCATTGGTTGAAATCTTGTCATTAAATTCCAGTGACTGTTTTGGTGCCAGGGTTGGTTAATTAAGGTCATGTCCAATTATTATTATGTATGTACATCTGATTGTAAATGGTTCATTTTTTGTTTGTGCATGTTTCCAGGGATGGTTGAATTTTGGGCAAATAATTGTTTAGAGCCAAATGTACTAGAGACATAAGTACCTGAATCTATGGCATTACATAGATCTAAAGCCTTTTGGAGGGAAAAGGTACCAAGGCAACTTGTTGATTCTATCCAACTCAACACCATGGTAACTTCTTATAATTTACATTTTGTAAACTATAGCTTGGGTAAAAAACAAATTACTCAACTTATTCCTACTCTTGTGTGGAAGCAAGTTTACACTGATTATCAAACCACTTATCTTGATTCATACTTTACAGAAAAAACCCTCAAGGATTGATTGCGGGACACTTTGAAGGAATTAAAAATAGGAACTTTAAATCAAGAAGGTTAAAAAAAAACAACATTACAATGTGATTAAGTGTTAAAGCGCTTGAAGGCCACAAATGGGCATGCAACAAGGAACATCTTAAAAAGATGTCAAAGTTTAATTGATGGGGCATTTATACTTATACTTGAAACCCTAGGTTCTAGTTAGTCTAAACATATAACTCCTACATCATATATTAGCTCGTATTTGGACTTTACACCATTTGGAAGTGATGGTGAAAAATCAATGACAAAATTAGAGATGTTCCAAAGCCAGTTTAGGAACATGGTAATAGGGGTGTCCCACTTTTCAACAACTTTCCAAATTCGAGATGCCTTCTTAGCTAGCAAGGTGGAGATCAACAATAAAAAGTTGAATAAGGTGAAGATTAGTAATTTAAAAGTAGTTAGACAATTAGATGTTATCACAAAAGAAAAATTTAGATAAGGGGTTAAAGCTATTTTTCATTTGTAGTTAGAAGTCCCAGCCTAACCATGTGTGGTTGGGTTAGTAATTAAATCACCAACAACCTCGTATGTGAGGTCCATGTGTCTCCTATGTAGGAAATTAGTTAGGAAAGTTGTAATTTGAAACAAATGTGCATATTTTGGTTTAGTTGAATCAAACCTATTCATGAGGCACCTCCATTTTCTTTTCAACCCACCTATGCCCCATTCTGCTTGCACCTTAAAACTTGCATGCATTTTGTTATAGGCTTGCACTACAACACGGTCAACATTTAATGCTAGTTCCCATTGCCCTATTGTTTGCATAATAAACATCTCTTCACCCATATAGCTTGGATTTCTCCACATGTTTAAAAATAGTCATCACCATGGGCGAAGTATTAACGCCAATTCTTGTAAAAATTAGAGTGCCACAAGATGGTCACATTGTGATAAAAGCTAGGATAACCAATGTCTTTGTAGATGAACAACCCATGATGGTTTAAAATGATCGTGTTGTTCGTTGCATATATCCTTTTCTACCCATTAAACCATGTGCCATGTGTTTCATTTTACTAGGGCTTGTGAATTTCAATCAAGGTGCCATCAATAAACCCAATAAACCTTATTATTTCTTGCAAATGCACACCCAAACTAAGCCCCTCCTTAAGTGTGGGCCAGTTAATCTCATCTTCAAGTGCATGGTTGATGCATGATGCAATGAATATTGACTCATCACATATTGTAGATTTTGACCAATTCCACATAAAGGTGGCATACATAGTGTCATTGTCATGTTTCATGTAGAAAATGAAATTCAAAAAACATTGTTTAGGTGTCAACTTTGATTACTTGCTTTATACAACTAGAACCTCACCTATTATGATGCAAAAAAAAACATCAGATTTGAAAACCCTAACCCTAATGCCAAAAACCTACACCTTAATCATAATCTGCAAAAATCAACTATAAACCTTGAATTTTAGACCTAAAAATCCTAACTTCAACCTTTTAAACCTAGACCTTAAAATTCAGACTTGAAAGTGCTAACCCTAACTTCAAAACCAGACCCAAAACCTTAAAATTCAGACAAAAAAACCTTAACCCAAACCCCGAAAACCTACACATTAATCATAACTTGCAAAAATCAACTTTAAACCTTAAATTTCAAGCCTGCAAATGTTAATAGCAACCCCTTAAACCTAAACCTTAAAATTCAAACTTGAAAATGTTAACCCTAACTCCAAAACTAGACCCAAAACCTTAATTGAACCCTAGAAACCTACAACCTAATCATAACCTGCAAAAATCAACCCTAAACCCTAAATTTCATACCTGAAAACCCTAACATGAACCCCTTATACCTAAACCTTAAAATTCAGACTTGAAAGTGCAAATTTTAACCCTAAAACCAAACCCAAAACCCTAAAATTCAAACTTGAAAACTCTAACCTTAACCCCAAAAGCTTGCACCCTAAATTTAAAACCTTAAAACCCGAACATCAACCCGTAAACCTAAACCTTAAAATTTAGACCTAAAAGTGCTAACCTTAATGTGAAAACTAGACCCAAAAGCTTAAAATTCAAACTTGAAAACCCTAACTTTAAACCTAAACCAAAAAATTCAGACCTAAAACCCTAAGCCTAACCCTAAGCCCCAAAAATCAGAATTGAAAACCTAAACCCAAAAATTCAAAGCTAAAACCCTAACACTAACCCTAAGCTCCAAAAATTAGAATTGAAAACATGAAATATGAAAGATGAAACTCACTTGTGGATCTAAGATATTGGGTTTTAATGTAGGGACCACTTGAGACGCCAACTTGTCAAATTCCTCCAATGTAGCGTTTGTCGAAATCTTGAATAATGCTGGTGTGACTTGCATTGTACCCAAAACATCCTAGACACCAATAGTTGGGTCCATAGATTGACCCCCCCCATTCTTCCATCTTATGTGAGTTGAACAAATCATTGGTGTTGGAAGCCATTGTTGCCTTCGTGTGAAATAAAACAAGGTCATCTTGGTCCATGTCTTCCAAAAGATCCTCATGACTTGAAGATGAGGTGGATCATCACTATTTGAGGAGCTTGAAGAACACATTTCTCATGGCTTGGAATGAAAATAAGAAGGAAAAAAAGAAAGGAGGCTTTTTATTTATATAGTCCACATGAAAGTCGTAATCTACATTTTAAATATTAACCTACTTTAGATCTAAACCTTGTTCTACAAAAGTACAATCCATCATTTTAACCTTAATGTTTTATTTTCTAACTTGAAATTTTGAAAACCATATTTTAAAAATTCTAACTTTAGAACTAAACCTTAAACCCTAAACATAAAACCCTAAAATTTTAATTCCTACACTATAAAGTCAAACCCTAAAAATCTCAAACCTAAACCTTACAAAAAAACTTAAAAATTTAAACCCTAAAAAGCCCAACCTTAAACCTTAAAACCAAACCTTACCATGTGAACCCACAAAACCTTGAACCAAACCTTAAAATTCAACCCCCTAAACCCTAAAACCAAACCTTAACATGTGTACTAGCAAAAGACCAATTTTAAACCCTAAACCAAACCTTAAAATTCAACCTTAAAAAGTAATAGTAAAAGACCAACCTTAAACCAAACCTTAAAATTTGAGCTTCAAAAACCCAACCCTAAAATTCAACCCTATAAAGCCCAACTTTAAACCTTAAAACCAAATTTTAACATGTGTACTAACAAAAGACCAACCTTAAACCATAAACCAAACCTTAAAATTCAACCCTACAAAGCCCAACCCTAAACCTTAAAACCAAACTTTAACATGTGTATTAACAAAAAACCAACCTTAAACTATAAACCAAACCCCTAAAATTCAATCCTACAAAGCCAACCCTAAACCTTAAAACCAAACCTTAACATGTGTACTAACAAAAAACCAATTTAAAACCCTAACCCAAACCCTAAAATTCGACCCCAAAAAGTCTAAACTTGAACCTTAAAACCAAACCTTACCATGTGAACCCACAAAGGACCAAATTGAAACCTTAATCAACCCTTCATAAGCCCAAACTTAAACCCTACAACCAAAGCCTAAAACTTAGAACCTAAAAAAAATCCAACTAAACCTTAAAAGTGTAACCCTAAAAAACTCAAACTTATACTTCAAAAACTAAACCTTAAAACCTCAAAACATAAACCCTAATATTTAACCTTTGAAAACCCGAACCCTAACTCTAAAAATTGAATCTCAAAATAATCAATAGCAAAAAAAAATCAATAACTATAATAATAATCTATAGCCATCATTAATATACAATAGCCAAAACCAATAGCCATAACAATAGTCAATAGCAAAATCAAATAATGGATAACCATAGCCAATAGCCATCACCAAAAGCCAATAACCATAACCAATAACCATAACAATAGTCAATATCAAAATCAAATCATGAATAGCCATACCCAATAGCCAACAACACTTCAACCCCCTAGCCCCTTAGCCCATATACCTAGCCCCCATAATATAGGCTAGAGGTAGGCAGCCCATGAGTGAAAAACAAAAGTTGATGTGTTGAATTTGGGGGTCTCATCCTAGGTTTTACCAATTTGGATCCTTCTTGGTCCTCTATCTTGAGACTTTCCAAATAATAGGGGATGAGGGAACAAAGAAGGGTGCAAGTGGGCACTAACAAGGTACAACTTTAGGGATAATTTTAATGCCCCCATCTTATTTCGCCTTGGGTTTTCCACTGAATTTATGGTAGGTCTAGAACCACATAATTTTTGGCAGGTCTTTACGTTGGGTAAAGTTCTCGGTCAAGGGCACTATCAAAATGGGGCTTGCACTCGGCTATTGCCTGGGGTGTGCTTATTTTGGTAATGCCCTTGACCTAAGGTTTCACCCTACACACAAACCACTTGAAGAAAACTCCTCAGTATATTTTGAAGGCACCTTATATCCATGAATATCCTTCATAGGAGAGAGGAACATATTACATCTACTCCTTGAGGGTAGGAGATATCTTACACCTACCTTAATATCTTGATAGATACTAAATTAATTTTTTTTAATATCTGATTTTTAAGAAACTCTTTACCCAAAGTGTTGAAAATTTTGAAGGCCTAAAGGTTATAAGCCCTAGTTATTAGTATGTTTTACAATTTTTTTTGGGGTGTCACAAGTGTACATGCTTTGTCAATCATATTGCTTCAGGCTTTGCTAGAGAATGGGATACTATTAGTGTTAATGCATAGGGCAGTTCTTGAAAGGTGGGAAGTTCTTGAAATAACTGCCTTTAAGGAATTGGGAGTCAAGGGTAGGTATTTTGGGGACTCCCCACTTTGGGGCATAATGATTGCCAAGATGCAAAACATTCCTAGATCTATGGCATTATTAGGTGTGTTTATGTGATTGACAAGTGGTTAATTCAGAAAGGGTGTTAAGAAAAAGAAGTTTTTTCAATTTGCAACTATATTTTACCATTTTGAAACCTACCATATAGCCATGTGTTATAGGGCCTTGCATATGTTGCACAAATTTGAAATTTGTGTGGGTAGTTGAAATTTAATTGTACATTAGTTGTCATGGACATTTGTTGCACAATAGTTGCAAACTAGTTATAAAGGAGTTGAAAGTTCCAAATCTAATGAATATTAACAATGCATACATGTGACATAATTGTACACATCAATGTCATATGCTAATTGCAAGGTAGCTGTTGAATGAATGTTGCATTTTTGCTAGTTGTACGGTGGTTGCCACTCATAACTCTCATGCAATTTTCACACAAAGTTAAAGTATGGTTGACCACAATCATATATATGATGTGTATTACATTCAAGCAAGGGTCTATCTTGTAATTAAGATGTAACTACAATGGAACTTCGTGAATTTTTGATGTGATGTTTTATATATTAATTTTTCATATTTCCATGAAATAGTTGTAATGTAGTTGTACATTAATTGTTTTGGACACTTAATTGTAAAGCAATGAAGTGTTTGCGAACAAGATTTCTCTTAGTGTTTACACCCTATCTTTATATTCTAAAATCTTTGTGTTAATAGAAAAAATATGCACTTTTAGACAAAAACATGGACATAAGAGTCTCATTATTGTTATGCATGCATATTCAAACTAAACACAATGTATAGATTAAGATAACAAAACAACTTTATGAATGTTATTATAATTGAATAAGAATACGAAAGATTCAAACTCACCTCCATATATAATCTAAGTGGTTTTTATTGGTAATTAAAGTAGTTACTTAACTAAATAAGAACTAATATATTGACTAATAATTAGTTAATTAACATTTATCTAAATTTTGATTTAACACATATAAAAATCAAATCTATACTTGACACAAGGTGATCTTTAATTTTAAAAAAATTATAGATTTTGATTTAACATTTAAAAAAATCAAATAAGTATTTAATGTTTTTAAAAGATTTGGTGTGAAACTAACATTCACTTAATATCAACTTCACACCCATGTAAAATGATGTGTCACTTAAAATTCCACTTAAGATTTAATGTTAGTGAATATTTTTAATATGGATGCAATAAAAAATTTGTCGATCTTAACATCAATTTAACATCAACTTAACATAAGGTGTGATTGTAACATGGTGAATTGGGGCATTATTTTACAAAAATCTTTTGTATTGATCAAAAACATATTTATCAAGTTAACAAAATGAACCCCATCCCCTTCCACCAAATAGACAAGTCAAGATTGTTTTTTTAAAAATCTCTAGATGGGGACCTAACTGTTCTCACAAAAACCAAGAACCAAAGAGCGCTAATGTAGACATTATGAAATCACCTCATTGCATTCATTCATCCATGATTTTTTGTTGGTACTAAGAACATTATTAAAGCCCATGGTTACCTCCACTTTTCTAGGCCCTAATGGTAGTATGAAAAGAACACATTAGGACCTTAAGGACATCTCATTGTCATGAAAAAAACAACCCAAACAAACAAAAACTTTCATTAATATGATAACAAACCTAACTTTTAGAATTTCACCTTTAAGGGGCCATTGGGGGTTTGTTAACTTTTACATTTTTATCATTTTTCACTTATTTCAACAACTTTTTACAAAGTTTATAGCTCACCACTTGAGATATCCATCACAAATTTACCAAGCTTCATAAGTTTGTATAAAAATTGCATGAATTTTACACTAGGTTAATATGAACAATATTTGTATGTATTCAATATCTTAAATATTCAAATAGATGAAACATTGTTTTTGAATGACATACATGAATGTTCATGTTTAATACACAAAAATCACATAATTTTATGCAAAATTAGATCAATGTATTAATTGCATATATTCAATTAAAATGTAAATTGTAAGTACTTCACATCAATATATCATAAATGGAAAAGACACATCATTTGTATAGAAGTAATATATATATATATATATATATATATATATATATTATTTTATTTTATTTTTATTTTTATTTTTATTTTTTTTGTGTACTATTTTTACACTTTGAAGCCCATAGATTATGCATGGACATATTATGTTATGATTTTTGCATGGATTCTATTGAAATTTTGTGATGTTGGAAGTTTGTGATGTCATAGTGGTAAGCTAAATGACTTATAGCTTGGGGTTAGAGCATCTACACCAAAAAAATATAAATCCCATGATCTTTTTAAGTGGACGTAGTTTTGGAATAAACCCCAAAAATATTGGTCCATCATGGATCACCCACTGACTACAAATTAGGGAAATGTGGTAGCTGAAATTTGAATCTATCCTGTATAATGGTTTAATTCCTAGGGAGCTTTGTTTCATTGTTAAACCTTAGGAGGCTATAGATTGGACCAAATGGTGAATAATTTGAGGTCTTTAATGCACATAAAATGTTTTTTCAATGTTTTTCTGTTGAAAGAGAAGATCGTTATGGTGGGTGTCATTGCTCTATTTGCACACCTTGTTGTTCAAGCATGTCAATGTTTTTTAGTTTTCCAACATTGTGCAAAATCAACATAATTATTAGTAGTGAAGTAGAATTAAAGCTTGAACACCATGGAAATTATAGATGTTATAACACCTCCTTTTCATTAAAATTGAGATAGTAATTTTAGTGATGATGAGTTGGTTAGGCCTTGTAGAACATGGTTGAATGTTAGTCAAAATTCCACAAAGGGTGTGGGGCAAAACTCTAATCATTTATGGGCTTTGATAGTTATTTTTTTCAAGAAATTGGGGGATGAAGGTGTTGGAGTATGTTCACAATAGTCATTAAAATCAAAATAGTTGGCTGTGCAACCCAAAATGTCAAAGTCTTCAAGAACATTTACAAGTGTTTGTGACCTTAAGATGAATCTCGAACCAATGAAGAAGAGAAAATTGCAAAGCAAAGATCTTGTACTAGGGCTTATCAAAAATTAACAAACCATTTACCATGATGGAATGTTGGCAAATGTTGAAGTTGGTTCCAAAGTGGCAAGCACATTGTGCCCCAACTACACACCCTAAAAACAACAAATTCCATAATCACTAGACATAGATAAAAACAATGATGAAGGCACAAATGTTGATGTAGCATTAACACCAATTCAACTTTGTGAACTAATTATAGGTAACAATAAGGCTAAGACTATGACAATCAACAATTCTAATGTTGTTAAACTAGATGCAAACATTGGAAAAGCATCTACATCCATGGTGACAACGAACATTGCAAATATAGAAATGTCGAAAGAATTTGCCCACCTTCAACTTTTCACAATGTCACTACAAAATTTGGACCTAGATATTCAAGAATATATTTTCCTTTGCCAACAAGTGTTCAGTTCTTTGAAGAAGACACTTGCAGATGTAGTTAATTTTTTTTGCAACTTATGGTGCCATATTGCATTTATAGTGTTGATGGTAATAAAAGTACATTTCAAGTTGATGAAAAAGTTTCAACTACCCATGATCCTTTTTAGCCTTGTAGTTTAGGAGTGCATGTAAAGGAGGTTCAAAATGCTTTAATTGACTTGCTAGATGATTAAGAATTTTTTTTTGATGATTTTCAAATTTTTTTGGCATCAAATATTGGCATTTTTTATAGTTTCATAATATTCATTCTTTTCAATTTCAACTTGGCAATTGGATTTTCAATTCATTTGATTGAAGTGAAGCTTGTACACATGGATAATGTTTCAACATATAGCATGTTGATCATTCAATAACTTATTAAAAAAACTAATCATGTTGTCTTTTGAAAGTCCATAGATGGTCAATTGTATCATCTCGGATTTGGTAATGAACATCCTCTTGTTAAACATTGAAAAATTCATGAGCAAATGTTTCAAATGACAGTGGGTTGGCACCAAGTATTGTTCTAAACAAGGTGTTTACTGTAAACAAAATTTGAAATTGATTTTATATCTCCCTTTTCACCTTCAACCACCATGTTGTGCATGATCATAGTTGCTTTCCAAATTGACTTCATGAGGGATTGTTTCACTCCATAACTATGTTAGGACTCTTTTTTGTTATGGTTTGTATAGTTAGGGTTGTAATAAGGCTTATGGCAAAATATCATTTGGATTTTTAGGGTTATGCTTTATGATTTAGTGTATAGGAATTTGGTTCATATATTTCAGATCCTAAGGTTTATACTCTAAACTTTGCTCATTGTATTGGTTTTTGATCTTATCACTTGTTTAGATCTATACCATAATTATGAATATGCTTTGTTTCCATATGTTCCATAGTTGTTAGAGTTTAATATTTTATAACCCACTTTTGTATGAGTTGTGATCTTTTAAGGTTGCATTTTCAATTGGGACTACAAACTTTGGTGGAATGTTAACATCTTTTATTCCTAAAGGTATGCATTTGTCTCTTGTTATTTCTTTTTTTTTTGTTTATATTTTCATAGTTCAACCTCTTTTCATTTCTTAGTTATTGGATATAGAAAGGGCATCAAGTTTCATTAAATATATAACCATAAATAAAGGTTTTATACCTTTACACAAATATTTCATATTCAATATCTCTTTGTAGTTTGATTTTTTCATACCCATATGTGAATAATGCATTGATTCCCCACAATTAGTGTGGGTTTTATGGCCCAAGGCAGGTATTGCATTTTGCACTTATCAAATAGTGTGCATTAATTATCATTATGTGGGTATTGCTACATGGGGTTTTTAGACATTGTGGGCTTAAGGTACAATTCGGGTATTGCATATGTGAACATTTTCAATGATGGAAGGGTTTAATATTAATGTGGGTATTGCCAAAATTTGTTTTAGTATATGGGTTCATAATGTCAAGTATGTATTGCATTTTGGGTTTTTGTTCAATGATGAATGTTTACAAAATTATAAATTATCTTGGTGCAGGAATTTGTCCTACTTCCTTCAATCATGGGAAGGGTTCCAAAATCCCATTCCAT
>Ga0209611_10000840_pt1 | contig 48936 bp, 42 predicted proteins | sample S1TSphgellanicum_3_FD_187693 | JGI IMG/M metagenome (GOLD analysis project Ga0209611, IMG submission 187693) | Host-associated microbial communities from peat moss isolated from Minnesota, USA - S1T2_Fc - Sphagnum magellanicum MG (SPAdes) (version 2) | ecosystem: Host-associated > Plants > Peat... | reverse complement strand
TATGTTTTTGACTCTTTTTTTTTTGTCTTTCAAATTGCTTGTGATAGGTGCAAAAATAAGCTTCCATTAAGATAGATGTTTGTTTGTTTGTTTTTTTGGATGTGATCATGTGGTAACCCTTGCAAATCATGAGCTCCTTGTTCCACATTTATTAGTGCTTAAAAGCTTTTAACAAGGCAATGTTTGTCATTTCTCAATTTTGAGACCAACAAAAAGAAAAATATATTGATTTTAGAGTGATTTTCATTGCTAAAAATTAAATTTAAATTAATTGAGCAAGGTTCCATAAGAACTCTAAAGTTAATCCCACTTTCAATTAATAATATTGAGATGGGTGACTTTCCAAGAGATTTAATATATCTAAGCCAACACAATGCTTCACTAATTAAGATGCAATTCATAGCTTAGTTTGATCCCTTGGATTTCAACGGATCAAATGATCAGCCTCAGGGTCTTAAAATGTTCTAATGGCATTCTCACCTACAAACCATCTTCCCAAGTACACATTTGTATTAGATCCAAGGTATATTCTAATCCACCCTTCATCTATGGTTATTCAACGCAACATTACTTTGTTGTCTTGCTAGAAAAGTAAATCAAATGACGTGTGAAAGCATGGCCCATAGCCATGGAAGAAGGCAAAATATGGCTTTTAGGGGGAAGTTGGGTTTGGACAACCAAGAGAGAATTTTGACTCTTGATCCCATCAAATGCATTTACACTGTTTTACTTTTTTCCCTCCTTGGTGTGAATGGCTCACTGTAGGGTTGAATTATGTCATCATACTATTGTTTTGACGTATGCTTTATGTGAAACACACATGCATTGTTTTACTCCACAAATTTTAATCATTTAACCCTCACACCAAGAGAGGGTTAAATGGGACAACAATATAGGTCTTATCCATAATGTGAATTGATCTAAAATGGAGAGACTTAGTGACAATATAGTTTTCATTTGGTCCCTCATTTTAAGTAACGTTCATGACCAGGTGTTACTGTGGACCCGTGATTCCATTTTCTTCAAACTTTTTGTGAATATTTCCTATTGGAACAACCTCTGAGAATTTAGCCTTTGTTGTTTGAGGGACCTCATGGGATGCAATTTCCCATTCCCAAGGGGCAGGGTGTGTTGTGTTCCTGTAGGGCCCCACTGAGGAGGGCAGTTTCACATAAGGTCCCTTTACACCTATGTTACTTCCTCAGTTGTTACACCCAGAAAGGTGCTGTGGTCAGGGCATTACAGCCTAGGACATCTAACTCCACCCTTGCTTCCCAAATGTAATGCCCTCACCTTTCCCCTATACAAATCTGATCAAAGTCGAGCATGGATTACTCAATGCAACAGTGCGTTGACCTTGCAAAACTTTATTAATAAACACACCACAAATTCAGAAAATGTACAAGGAAACAGAAAAACGACAAGGATTAATTTACAGAATGCTAACACAAACAAACTAGATGTCAAAATCTCTTTCGTTCAACAACCAACTTCTTGTAATAGGTCACGCATGACGATGGGTGCATCTTGAAGGGGTGAAAGTCAAGAAATAACTAGACCTATTACTACCACCCGACTTAAGATAGAGGATGCTTGCATCCTTTGCAATGCAACAATGAACTGAAACTCTGCGAAATTCTGTACACAAACAAATACTTCCTAATCAATCTAATTATTTGTGGGAAGCAATCATACTTTCACACAATTTAGTATAGTGATAAGAAAAGATCCTCCTAACCTGCTAACAATTTTAGATCCCAACAGGGACCACCACATCTTGAAGCTCGCATACCTGAGGCTTGCTGCTAATCAGCCTTTTTTTTAATTGGTGAAAAATTAAATTCAAAATTCAAGTTTGGAACATGAAGTGATTTTGGGGGGTTTGCTAATCACTGGAAGTGAGAAAATAAAATAAATAAATAAATCGCCAGATTTCTAAATTTGGTTTCAGTGTGTAGCCAAAAATATAAGAAGATGTGTAAAGGATTGTAATGCATATCTGGTTTATAGCCAAATTTTGCTAAATCTTCCTAGGGACTATGGCCACATTTTTCTATATTTTCGTAATACCCATGGATGATGGCCACTTTGGCTACACACAGAAATTCCTTGAAAAAAAAGATACAGCTGTGGAAATAGGGTAAAAAGAATCTCTTGGGGTAGGGCTGTGTCTCTTTCAGGGTTCAAGCGTGTGTGGTGCACACTGTAGAGCCCCACCCGGCCACTTTGTTTATCCGAATACTGTACGAGCCGGAGTACCGGATCGCACTACCTGTACATCCCACCTTCACCTTCTCCCGCGAGGTCAGGAGACGATGTCGCGGGAACGCGCAGGGCTGTGGACAATCGCTTGCCGCACCTCCCGGGAAAGGCGTGTGGGTCAGCGTTTGTTTTCTTTTTTCAATTTTTTGTGATGTAGCCAAAGTGGCCATGATCCAAAGGAGGATTTAGCCAAATTTGACTGCAAGAAAAATCTGAAAATAAATTTTTTAAAACATCCATTTTTTAGGCTACATGCTCCGAAACCATGTATAGAACTCTCTGGCGCTTACTTAAATTTTTGATCGTATTATGGCTATTGAAAATCTCAGAAAAACACTCGATTTTAGCCCTTTTTAATTTCTAATATAGCTCTCTGGCTATAGAGTCAGGGAAACGAGAAGGCTAGCTACGCCGGATTGATTATAAAAGCTTATTAGCAGGAGCATCGTTTTAAGGAGCAGCAGCAGCAGCTCTGCAATGCACCAAAGTACGTAACAGCTTTACATGGCGCACTCCAGGAGTAAATAAAGTTCGTCCTAGTGGTTGAAACTTTACGGGCTCAGAGTCTCGTTTTGTACTAAACAGCATCTCCACCGGCGCTCTGTAGGTATGTGGCCCTGCACTGGAATCTTGGAGAGGTAGAGCCAAACAAAAAGAAAACAAGAGAGAAGAGGAGCTCTCGCAGATCTGACAAGATCATAGGAACTAATTATTTGTAGGTGGCGCTAGCTGCTGCAAAAGCGCAGTGCAACTTGCAAGCGTAGTGCAACTTGCAAGCACAGTTGCTGTCAAGAGTGAGTGAGTGAGTGAGTGAGCCATTGATGAGTTCATTAATTGTAAATGTCTCGAGAGCCTATTGAACGAACTATAACAAGTCGTGGATGCTCAGTATGTGACCTTGCAAAAATATTTTTCACATCCAAGTTTAGTTATTTACTTTTTTTCTCCAACTCCACCTTACACTTTTGTTTCGGACCGTAGTTGCACACATAGTTCCAGGCCCTAGTTCACAGAAGAGCGAACGACGGTCACTAAGTTTTCGCAGCTCTAGGGGATCGCGTCTCGGGAGGTGAGTTGCAGTGGGAAAGTTTTGAAAAATTCTATTATGATCTCATAGATATGAGATATGTGTCTGAGAACTTGGGCTCCATTGTGTTGAAGTTGCAGGAGATTTGGGGGTCGATCTTTGCAAACACAGACTCTGTTTACAAGTGAAAAACCATTATAGTCGATCGTTAACTAGGTCCGATCGTAGCAGCTTGGGGTATGTGTGATTCGAGAGGCGAAGAACTTAGAAGCTGTACGAGTGTAGCAACTAGTCCCCCAATCCTCGAGATCAGTTCACTAATTTTGGAAAGATGCCAGACCAGTTTGAATCTGCATGCAGCAATCGGAGAAAGCAACTCTGTCAATTCGACCAGTGCTCATCGACTTTCAGCTGCCCAAGGTGCGCCTCGAATATCAGGACACGCCAGTTTTACTCCGATACGAATTCCTCCGGTGGTGCTGTCCTTCACCAAATTGATCAAGGCACACTCTCCGAGGACATTAATAACTCGAGTCGGACTCAGAAAGTAAGCCAAACCACAGTCGCCGGTGATAACATCGCATCAAAGTCTGAGATCATCGTCGAGTGTGATCGTGGGAAGATAGGTGAAGAAGATGCAGCTGCAGTGTCCAATACCACCAGCACGAGGAGATGTTCCGAGACAAACGGTCGAGTTCGCGTGGGGACTGCCTCTGCCGCCGAGCCGAAGGAGGTCGATGAAATTGCCAGCAATACTAGTACCGAGTTTCACGAAAGTTGCACTCAGGCATTCCGCAAAGTTCCGAGTCAGAGGTCATCACTTTCCATGTCTCGTCCAAGGTCCAGAAGGGAGAGCCGGATGCAGCGCAGGTATAAATAATTCTATCATTCACGTCGTTTCCCTCATGTCTTGTGGGTGATCTTCTGATATGGACGCGTATAGACGCTGCTGCATGGTTGCTGCGTTGGTTGTATAACATCTGTAGCAAGAAGATGCTCTTATCCTTCTTCGTCTTCGTTCCTGTTCTCAGGATGATGATGGCAACTAAGCTCAAAACTTTCCACTCTTGTAGCAGGAGCTATTGGTCACATATAAATGTTCCGGTGAAGATCGAACGGGATCCGTCAAGGGAAGAAGCTGTTCCTAGTTCAAGAGTTGCAGCTCTAAGGTCTGGGAATGAAATTACCCGCAGTACTACAGCTTATAGGCGGACAAGCTCAAGGATCATAGAACTGGAACGTGATCATGGCTCCCAGACCAGCTCGTACAATGGCGTCCGAACTCGGAGAGGAGTTAAGGGGTTCCTGGTAGAGATTCGACCTCCAAAGTGGAAGAAAACCATCTGGTTGGGAACTTACAACACAGCAGTAGAAGCTGCTGCAGCTCACGACGCAGGTGCTTTCTACACGGACAAACCCAAAAAGAAGTTCAATTTCTGCAATCATGGTGCAATGTTCTCTTTCCCTCCTCTTCCTTCTTATATAGGTGATCATCTTCGCAACAACTTCGACTCCTCCAGCTCGCCACAAGTTATGGAGGACTTCAAAGCTTTTGTTAAAAAGCAGGCAACATTGGCAGCGTCAAAGGCAGTACAACTGAGAGCAGCTGATAAAGATCATGCTGTACTCTCCCCTAGTGTACTGGCATTGCCAGCAGATTCCGAACTGGCGGAACCCATGAATGTCACTAGAGATACAGCACCTGAAGAATGTTCTTCTGCAGTCGAAATTGGACCAAATTGTGAATTATCAGAATTCGGAGAAGTATCACCAGCTCTACCTGCACTGACAAGCACAGTACTGGAGATGGAACTGGAACTAAATTCAATAGGAGTTCAGATGCATCCACAGTACCACTTACCTCTGGATGAGTATCCAATCTGGAACTTTCAAGACTCCTGGCCTCCAGGAATGTTTCAAGACTTTCCAACCTTCACCACCACCTCTCTTCTTCAACCAGAGGATTTGTTCACAGAGTTACAACTGAAATATGAAACTCAAGTACCATTTCATATCCCTAGTGTCTCCTGTCCTTGTGGACCTAATATTCAAACCTAAATATATTCTACTTTCCCTTTATTAGAACATAGTACTTGACATGAAATAAACATTTGGAGAACAATCCCCAACTTCCAATATTCTGTCAAAGGAGGGCATGCTAAGGTCGACCCACCAAGTACATGGATAACTTGCAGGAGGAGGAGGACATGGACTAGATTCACTGAACATGATGGTTCCAAGTCAGAATCTGCAAGATAAGGAAGTGGTCAACAGCAGAAGATCAAGCAGAACTAGAGCTCCCATGTTTCTTCACAAGCTGGACTGCAGCCATTTTTAGGTTTCCATGTAACTGACTCTGTGCAGCAGTAAATCCCATGATATCATCTGCATAGCTAGCTTGATTCAGTCTAGAATCAACAGACCTGTGCATTTTCTAATGATTTTCCATAACCAATAATTAGTCAAGCTGGTAATCATACACAAATGGGTCATTAGCTGTGAGCTAAATGATGCAGATTAGTAAGTAGCAGAGATTTAATTGTAATTATTATATGTGCACTAGTCCAGCTCCTGCATATAGATAAGGAGTTTTATGGTTGGCTTACAGAGAGATTTGGGGATTGCAACTGTGCACAGAAGACTTGCAATCCATTAAATTATGGCCCAAAGTTTATTGGCTGGGAGGAGGCTGGATAAAGGCTCCTAAATATTTGCAGCTTCGACATCACTACCCAATACATTTGGACATGATCTGAAGATCAAGGCTCCTAGTTCGCTTGGAATTCTCTACTAAATTTGCATTTGGACATGATCTAAAAGTCATGATCCTAGAAGTAAATTTAACTTGTTTTGTAGAATTTTCTTGGGAGAGTATGCTTACAAGTATTTTAGCTTCTTATGTACATATGTTGTAACAATTTTCTTATTTCAGGTTTTTGGGCTGATAAAGCTATGAAATTGGTTCAGTACTTTTGATCCAAAGGGTCTGGCCATATGTGGCTAATTAAGCTATTAGCATAGTTGAGGTATTTTGAGTTTATAGCCCAATGTATATATATATATATACACACCCAGGTTTTGCTACTTGTTTAGGATTCATGTGGATCATAGTTTGGGTTGTATATCCTGAGAGCATTGAATACGGATTAATTGACATGTATCTGATGAATAATATATATTTGAATATAGACTTCTTCTGTTGACATCAATCCTTGATCATATGAATCAACTGCTATCTCCAGCTTCTCTTTGGATTGTGAACTGTTGCAGGCAGGTTTTCAGTTTGCAATGCCCAGCTTGATGGCCTTCTGAGTGGGCCTTTCCAATCTTCATAGGAGTGCTTTATTTGAAGCACTTAAGAAAATTTAAGCTCCTGTTTTGCTAGACAAATTTTCACATTTAAAGGCAATACATGGAACCCCATTATGGCCATTCAAAGATCAGCACTTAAAACTAATTAGTTCGTGAGTAATTGTTCAATTGCATCTATGCTAAGTGGGTTTGATGATTGCAAGTTCTGTGTTTTTCAAGGAATTTTTTGCCAATTCTGATAGAGGTTCTTTTAATTTGTGGTTGTTTCATAATGGCCTTACTACAACAGAATCTGCCTTGTTTCACTACAATTTGCATAGTCCTAATGCAATTTTGCAAGTTTTAGATTGAACTTGCTGGGGATTATTTTTGAGTTAAAAGAGCTTTGGTTTTATTTGAAGAGCTTGAGAAAGAAAAGAAAATTATTAATCATCCCAAAACTCCAGTTTCTTTTCACAATGAGTCACTTTGATTTGCTCATTATGTTTAAGAAAATCAAACACTTTAGACATTTCCAAATGAATTTTTCATTTTAAAGATAAAGGTAGGTTCTTGCCTAGATTCCCTATGGGGTCCAATTGTACTGAAAACATTACTAAATCCAAGAATTCCAAGTTCTTTTGAAGTCATTTTGACCTTTTTTTCTTAAAAAGTTTTTTAGGCAACCTATTATTAGACATGCTAAAAGTTGACCAAATACATCAGATATTGTGTTATAATAATTGTTAAATAAATATGAATTTTTGAAAATGTCTTGAAAAATTATCATATTTTCAAATCATACCAAAATATGCTAAGATTTAAAGCTTAGTTTCTTGCAATATAACTTTGTTTTATATGTCATATACATTACACCCTCATTTACATTTCTGTTTGAATTTTGGGCAAACTAATTTTTTTTGTGCATTTTACAATGCTTTCATCTTTTATTAAAACCAAAACTTGAAATTAAATTACATGAATTCTTATTTTGAATTTCTTAACAACCATATTAATCATTTAGCACAACTTCCCATGATCACTCTGATTTTCACATGGTAATGAATAAATAAATGTACAAAATTTGACAATTTTCAATCAAATCTATCATCTAACATGGTTTTTAGCTCTCAATATTGTGATTGCACAATACATCATCTAGGTAAAAGTTTTAAACTGAAACACCATGCAATTCAAGAGGCCCATTTTTTGCTTTAAAAACCCAATCCTTGTAAAAAAGGCTTTAAGATCAACATGGCAATTCTAGGTTTGTCTAGTTGGCCCTAATATTTTTCAAGTCAAGGATCAAAGTAGAATTGGATGGTACCATAAGGAAGGTGAAACTTGCATTTTATTGGACCCATCAAATTCTTTTTAATAAAAAACACTCAAAAAATATTTTCATTAACAAAAATGGTAATTACATTAACTAGGTTGTATAGACTTTGAAATTTTAATGAAATCCAAAAAAAAAAGAATTTTGATGTTCATTATCATTTTCTAACCAAAAACTTTCAAAAAAGGTAATTGTGCTTGTGTTCCTTGAAGTTTTTTATCAAGAAGACTTTTGATACATATTTTGAAAGGATTTTCTTAATATATAATTTTCAAAAGTACTTTAAATGATATTTCATTTGATTTTTAATTTGGTTATGAATTTTCAAATTTCTCATTCCTCTCCTGAAGGGGCCACAAAAATTAAGAATATAAATTTGTAGCAATTCCCATATATTTGTATCCAACAAAAAGTTAAAAGTCATATACATTAACATTCAATGGATAAACATGAGAAACTTTTAATAACTTATAACATTTAAAACATTTTTAAAAAAGAGCTCAAGAATATTATTTGGTCGATTTTAGTTTTTTGTCATTCTTTGAGGTGGGTCCTTGTAATGTCATAGTCATAGTTTCACCATTGAATCTAGGTCTAGGTCAATAATTCATTTTATTATGGGTTTAGTTGCTCCTTTACATCTACTTGCATTCAATTTTTACAAGGTATTCCAAATGCACACTTTATCTTGCTTACACTTTTCAATGTCTTCTTATTTTGTCTTATCTAAATAGCACAAGCCAAGATCTACACTTTGAATCCTAGAGGTTCCAAATATTATCTTTTCCACTAACACACACATACATATATCAATATTGACCCCCCTAGAACTGGCCTATCCACTAAAATTTTCATTTTTAAATAGTTTTGACCTTGAATAGGAAACCAAAGTGGCATGAATCCAATAGTTACATTTTAATAGATCACTTTGGTGGTGCAATTCCAACCCTCAACAAAAAGCTCTTTGATCCCTTGATCCATGATACAATAGTGTAGTACAGGGGTACCAAATTTACATCAATTGTCACATCAAAATGACATTTAACACATTATTTTGTCAAGATAACAATTGACATGGAACACTCCCAAAAATAATAATAATAATAACAATTAATCACTTTGCATGTAAAGTTTTTATCTTATTTATTCTTGAGTGAATTTTAGTCACCATACAGGACTAGGACTCAATCCAAGGTTTTTTTGTCCTAAAAAAACCCAAAACTCTCAACTCTTAAGGCCCACTTCAGATGGGTCCAGGGTCCAAGTTCCTAAGAACTAATTTGGACCAATTTGAAGCAAATTGAATCCTTGAGTTAAACCCTGCCTTGGACACGAGCCTGCATCTTGGTTCTTCAACTCACGAGAGCTCCTTGTTAGCTCTTTGTTTTTTTCGGTTCAAACCAATTGATCTTCCCTCCAAAATGGTGCCATGTAGGTTTAGCCTTGATTTGTCACTTCTTGGTCTTGGAACCTCATCTAAAGACCACGGGTCCAATTTATGGCCCTCATACAATAGGATTGCTCCATTTCATTGGACCTCAGAACACAGACTCTCATCTAAAGTGGCTTTAAGATGGCAAGAAAAATTCAGTTGCAACACCTAGATGGTGTAATTCAAACTACAGTGTAAAATCCAGTCCAGTTCCCTGCTTTAATACCCAAGGCTGCAGACTCAGTACCTGTTGTAACAAACATGATGTTTCTGTTAATCATGATGTTCTCATGTGCCTCATTGTTTGGTAAGTTCTTCAAGTTTGGTATATTGACCTGTTTCATGCAAGCAATAGGCTCAAGTTCTCCCTAAGAAACCTCAATCAACCTGCAGATGCTGATTGCAGTCAGAGTACATCACAAATCTGTCAAGAGTACAAGAGACTATCTGTGGGTTGTTGTCATCAGCAACCATTGTCCCTCTATCCCAAAGAATCTCGCAATCAACCCCTGACTGTTGATTTCCTTTATTGCATTGTTGATTGGCATGCAATGCCATGAAGCAGATTATCAGATAGTCTTGAGGTTGATATGCTCAGCCTTTTTCCTTGTCAAAACTTGGCTTGTGCCAACCCTTTCCCCAGTATGGCACAGGAATTAAGCCACAAGCAGTGGGGCTCTCTTATCCTTGCCAACAGCCAAAGACTTTGGACCTTGCTGTCCACCAAAAAGCCAAGTCCTCCCACTCCTACAGCCCAGTGATCTCTGTAGGAACCACCATCCAGCACTATGCTGCTAATGTTATGTTCTTCTATGGTTAACCCCATCTCTCCTGTTGATGGCATCTCTAGCCAATACTATCCTTGTTCAAACAGCAATAAACATGTGAGGGTGAACTTCATTTCATGTCAGTTTGTGCCTGTACAAGCATCTAAGCCTAAGGAATAATAGACAGGTAGTGGTAAGGGCCTCATGCACCCTCAAGATATTCCTAAGCACACTACTTTGACAACTTGGATCAGGACATCTGCTTCTGGTCACTGGAAAACATATTTGTAACAGTGCAGAGAAAACTCCGCGATAAAACTTTCAAGGGAAGCTTCAAAACAAGCACATGTAACAGGCAGCCATTATTCTGTAGCAAGAAAGCTAACATTATGCTTTAAAATTATTCTAAAATGACATGAATACCATGTTCCATATGACTTTTCACTTCCAATGTCTCAAGTCTTTCCTAAGACTATAATTTGACTATGATACAGTTCCCAATCATCACCACAAACCTGTTTGTGAATTTACCCCTTGTTTGCAGAGATTTCAATCCTGCCTTTTCTTCAAACTCCAGGAACTTTCAGCTGAAGTAGCAAGAGAACTTCTCAGAGGAATATGATTCTGTTAAGTCTCAAGATGATTGATTGTCAGGGCCTGCAATTATTCAACAGTATCCAAGTGTCAGTTGTTACTGGTAAGAGGCCAATACCAGATTTTGTTCAGAAATTGGGATGAATAAGAGAATTACTGACTCTCTTCAGGAGCTTCAACTGCTTCTTCCTCATCTTGCAGAAGATTTTCTCGATTGTCATGCGCCCAGAAACCACGCACGTCAGTGAGCATACTGGCTATGGTGCCCCCTTGCCGACAACCCAATAAATCAGCAAGTGTAATTCTCAACGGGTCTGCAGGCTTCACCATGTCCCAAATCTCATCCCTCACATCCTCAATGCATAAGTCATAGTTTCCACCTTCAATCCATTTCTGATGAACATCCCTGCAGCACAAAATAAGGGAAAACAATTCCAGTGAACCATTACATTCTCTGGAATTCTCTGGAATTCAGCAACAAAAGGGGCACCATCATTCACCACCATGCAAATGACACAAGTTCATGACTACAATGTTGTCTTCATGCCAACACCAAAAAGCCTCACAGGTTGATCATAGCTGCTCAGACCCCAACATCAACAGGCCAAAGAATCCCAGCTGGTGCATGTACCAGATTATTGCAGCTAACCCCTACAAAAAGCTGATGATAAAATGAGAAGCAAACTACTGAGTTCTCTGTGATTGAGCTCAATTTCCAACATGTTAGTGCATTTGATATCCGTTGTCTGGAAAAGTTGAGGCTTGCAAAGCAGTGCTTCCAGAACAGCAAACAGGAAAACCTCCAGTGTCTCAATGTAGGAAGAAAGTATCAAATAGCCGATATGACTCGAAATCTGCCAGTCTTCTTTTCTTCCAGTATCGGTTTTTTATCCAAACCAAGCAGAGTAGCTCAAAGACTAAAGGTTTTTGAGAATAGGTTAGGCACTGAACCCTAAGTCTGGGAGGGTTTTTGTGAGGCCAGACCTGAAGAGAGTGTGGACATCGACAGTAGTGAGAAAGCCACGATTATGAAGATCTAAGCATTTGAACATATATGTCAAGCCCTCAGGGGTTTCTCTGTTCTCCAATGCCAAGACAAAGTCAAGAAAGCTCTCAAAGTCCATCTCCCGAGCTTTGCCACCACCAGCTCGCCCACCTCTCCTAACATGCTCATCAAAAACTGCCATGCACAGCATACAGTGATGAGTGCATCACCATCTGCACTATATCACAACACCAGCAAGTACCTTACAAAGACTAGCCATAAAGATACAAGAGCCTTTTAAAATAGTCAAGCAAGATATAAACATACCCCGCTCAATGAATATGTCAGTGAGGGTCCCCTCTGCATATCCTTGCAACTCCTGTTTGCTCAATGTTCCGTTCATATCCTTGTCCAATCCCAGAAATGTATCTGCATACCAACCCCCAATCCCCAACAGTCCCACCCATAATATGCACCAATTATAAGAGCTCTGTGGGGTGATGAGAACATACTGCCATTCTGTGCTGTAGCATGGATCCCTTTGTATTCCCTACTTCCTTCCCTAAAATATTTCCCAGTTGGTAATAAGGACTACATAGAAGAGTGAAGTGTACCACAAATCCTTTGCGCGCTGCTTAGAGAGAACCAGTTGTCAGCAGGTTCTGGCTCACCACCTTCCTCTTCTGTCTCCTGTGCAGACAATATTACACAAATAGTCTCTCATGGGTCCTTTGAAGGGATTCGAGTTCACATTGATGATGTAGGATTCAGAAGTAGGATAGAGGGTTTGAAGATCATGACCTATAGCAAGATAAGAGAATGCACCTGGTGAAGTTCCATCAGTTCTGCCAAGCAATTGCTGAGCAAGACTTTCTTTATGCACAGTTTTCCTGCAATGCCACCATTTCCATCAGTTCTGCCAAGCAATTGCTGAGCAATACTTTCTTTTTGCATAGCTTTCCTGCAATGCATCAGTTCCATCAGTTCTGCCAAGTGATTGCTGAGCAACACTTTCTTTATGAACAGCATTCCTGCAATTCCAGAACTTTCAACAAATTGGAATTTGATTTTATCTGATGGGCTTCTTCTGGTTCTTCTTACTACAAATTGTACAATGCATTGTTCTGTGTGTGAGATCCACAGTTGCATCATAACAGCAGTACAGTAGCATACTGTATTGTCACACATGGGACAGTGCAGATAGAAAAATACCTAATCCTAAAAGAAACGAAAGCCCTAAAATTCTTTAACCTCTAATATCTCAAATGACTCTGCTCTGAACACCAGATCCATAAATTTATCTTTTAATACACTCTCCTCCTTTTCTCTTCACATATCTTCTCTTTGTATCTTTAGCTTCTCCTTCCCTCATGTCATGCCTCCTCCACTTGCCACAGCTTGGCACCATGCACCCATAGTGGGTAACTTTGCTGCTTTAGGGGGAAAAAAATGGCACTGACATCATTACTGAGAGACCAATGAACCAGCAAGCATTTCCACTTGCACAACCATGGGCAACAAGAGATGTGCCAAGCCAAGGAGGCTTGAGGCTTGAGGTGCATACAGATGATGAAATAACACAAGAAGTGGAAAAGTCTTCAGGTGGATCTGCTTTCGAGGAAGGTGTGAAAGATGGAGAGAAAGATGAGGGAGAAGAAACTCTTGACAAATGGACACATCACAATATTAGACCTAACATCTGATGTAACAAAGTAAGAGCTCCCATTAACTAAGTTATTTTCAAGTTTTCCTGAGTCTTTTCAGCTTTGATGGTGGCTACATACCCATATCTATAAAACTCCCAAATATCACACATTACTTACACACAAACTACACATAGTTAACAGTTACTTTTATGACCATGGCAAGTAAGATGAGATGTGTACCTTGATTGCCATACATATACACAAGATTCCAGAGAAAACACTGCACTATAACTTTGAAGGTAGTCACTATATCAGTTCAGGCCAAACTAAAAACAACACTACAAGACTAGTGCAGTCATAATCTTCTGAGTATTACTCACAAAGTATCAGACCATCAGCTTTATGATGAACACCAGTGACTCCCCTCTGATTTTTTAAGGAGAAAGCTGCAAACCTCGTCTCAGTGGGTCACAGAAGAAGAAGAACTTGCGAGCTGCAATACGACTGTACATGGACAAAAAGGGAGGTGGTATATTGCGTAGCTGTGCCAAATTGGGTATCAGTCCTCGAATGTATGCTTCCATTTCCTGAATTCCCAGATGCAATGAAAAATCAGACTTGAGAGCTTTGAAATCAACTTCTTAAGCAAGTCAAGAATAAATGTTGAGAACGAAAGGTAATGAGTACACTACAGGGCAGCTGTCAGTACCTGAGGCTGTAAGAAACCATCACCATCTTCATCAAGCTCACTCATATCAATGCGGGCTTGTGTTAAAGAAACCTGAATTGCAGACATATAGAAGGTAAGAGTTCACCCCTAAATGGAAAAACAGATTGCAAGAATTTTGCTCATAGATTCCATTCAGAGACTTACAGTGCGCATGACATAGAGATAAAAGGGAAGGATGGCAATACGGCCAAAATCATCCTTCTCAAACTTTAGAAAGTTGCAAGCAGAGAAAAACCGGCGACACTTTGAGCCAATCTGCTCTGTGCAAAGAGTTGCAATATGACAGAAATCTTCATAGTTCATCTGCAAAAACCATAACATGACCCCTTCATTAGAAACCCTCTCCAAACCAAAAAGGAGAAATTTCAAGGAGAATTGCAAAGCAACTTAATACTGAAGAAATTGCCCATGTCATGAAGGGGCTTGCATTCCAAACCTTTTCAGTGCCACTAGCTTCCTCAATGCTGCAATTCTCTCGCAGGAGAACCCACATGGTGTCCAAGTCATCTGCATTCAAGAGAACCTCTGCTTGCTTCTGGAAATAGTGCCAACAAAATCAAATCAGCTCATGAAGTCTTTGCTTCTCCTAGAAAACAAACAGCAGCAGATCAAATATAATCTTTCTTCATCTGCTGGAGATCATTAAGATTGTCTTTGCCTTTTTTATGCTACAGAAAAAATGCAGATAGCTCACCTTGAGAAAGCGGAACTTGGCAAGGCGGTGCACCTTTGCGCCCACTGAGCCTTCCGAAGGTTTCTGCAATTTGCACACAAATCCTAGAGTGATAATCAGCTACCAGTAGCCCTAACGTTTAGTTCATGTGACAGTGAAAGCCTCTACAAGTCAATGAGTCAACCTCCCCTCCCCTATCTGTTGCCACTACCCCATTACAGACCTAAAGCCCTAACATCACAACAGATAGGACAAGAGAACAGGCCTTCTTGTAGAAACTGGGAATGCCTCCTGCAGCCATAGTCTGCTGCTGCCGAGCTCTGTAAGCCTCAAGCAGAAGCTTCTTCGTCTCCATCTCTGCCGAAACGCACAATGCACCTTCACATTAGCTCTCTCTTCTCTCTCTCACACACAAAAAAAAAAGAACAAAGTGTGGGAGTATAAGATATCCGATTCCTAACCCGTTTGCGCTTCGGAACCGAGACCTTCGCCAGATCCAACATAGTTTCGGAGGTGCTGCACCCAGAGCATGGAAGAAGGAAGCGGCATTTTCTTCCCCGCAGCAGCAGCAGCAGCAACAGCTGCCGTGGTGATCTCCATCGCCCCCACGCCACCAGCCTCCGTCATAGCTCGTCACGAATAAGTCACCCTACCTAAAACCACTCTCTCCCAAACCCGAACAACCAAGAAAAACAAAAAGAAAATTACACTACGGCCGTCGATGGTCGACAACTGGTGAGGACCTTCAGCTGGAAACCAAGACTGGCAAGAGCCAAATGGATTTTAGGGTTTGGTGCTCATTATCAAGGCCCCCAAAACAAGAAGAGTAACACAAGACGACGATGATTTGCATGCAGACATTTGCTTGCGTAGTTGTTGTACGACCCCATATAATAATGGACCTCATAATGTTTTACAGTTGAGGCCTGGGTGGTATTGTTGTGTGACACAAATTTCTGTTGATGAAACCTTAATGGATGAAAACATCATCACATCAATCAACCGCTGGAAGCCGGAAAAGCACCAAACTTTGGATGAAAACATCATCACATCAATCAACCCCTGGAAGCAGAAAGTGACAAACTTTTGGCGGTTGACGGTGATGGGAGGAAAGGTCTTGTCTATGATGAGCTTTGCATTTTGTTTCTTTGTTTTCTTGCAGGTTAAAAGCAACAATGTTGTTGTTGTGATTTTTGGTTGCATTGACTTCAACACATTGGTTAGGGTTTTCTTATGCTTCATATTGAAGGTATGTTATGCTATTGTTTAAACTATGTGTATTATAGAGCTAAAGGGGGCATTATATAAGTTGGGCATTTCGAATGCAATGTGACAAAACATGAAATTAAATCTTCTTCTTTTTTCAATTGATTGTCCATGTCACTTTCACTTTGGTCATAAAAATGATAAATTAAAGTTTTGGAGCATTAGAAGAACATTGTGGAAAGAATGCTCAATTGTTGATGATCATTTTGCTATTAGAGATACAGTCTAAGCTTGATAAACAAATGGACCTTGATCCTTAGAAAGATTATCCACTTATTGGATTTATCGTTTTATTGTTGAACAGACAATTATCCTCTTAGGCTATAAGCAAATAATTGTCCCATTAATGAATGCATAGTGTATCTTCAATCTACAATTAGCCTATCCTTTCCCTGCCAACCCAAGACCCTTGTCCTCTGTTTCAAGCCTGATTTAGGCTAACAATGATCTCAAAATTGCCTGGTTATTAACATTGTTCTTTCCTTCCCCCACCTTTTCCTTCTGGATCATCGTTATCTGCACTAAACGTTGTTTTCACGCAAAAAAATGTCATTGTGTGATAAACAGACAAAAGGTTGGATTTTTAATATTTGTTTGTGCGATAAATGAATAGGTTTTATTTGCTTTAAAAACAAGATTTACTAGGGAAAAAGTTCGTCCCCAAGCTCTCTATCCGCTTACATTATTTTATCCCCTTAAAAAATGTGCACTTATCAAGCTTAGACTATATGTTTTTTCATTACATTATACATTTAAGAGGAAAGTCAATAAAAATAACAATAGAGTTTTACAATCACATTAAAGGAAATGATGAAGGATCCTAAAGGTTTTGAAAATGGTCATTGTGGTAATTTAAGTTGTGATATACCTAGGTGACTTTATAAATTATGTGGGAGAAAATATCGGCTCTATGATTTTGGGAAAAAATAACCACAATAATGGAAACTTCAAAAGGAAATTTGGTCCTAAAAATCTAATGTACTATGGAGAATTTTGTTGATGATATGTTTGGATCATCATTTCTTTTGTCTCCAATTTCCTAAACTTCAATGTGTATGGGCTATGGTTTATTTTACCTTTATGGGAACAAATGGGATGTGAATCGGGAATTTCAATCTACATGTTGTATTGGAATGTGTTGGGATCTTTGTTTTGTTCAAACTTTTGAGCTATTCTATGTATGGGGATATGTTTTCATTATACTTCATTGAAAAATAATATCATAGGAGTCGACGCAAGCTTTGTAACTAATGAAATTGTCACAAAAATGACCAATGAATTCATTGAAAATGAAATTAGAGTGTTTTGATCCTTTATGACCCTTAGTTCAAATTTGATTAGATATGCAACAAATCATTTAGATATTATAATATTGACACATTCATTACATTAAAATGTTTTTTTTTGTTTTGCAATTTTTGATAATCTAATTATAATAATAAAACTTTGCATTTGGGGACAATTTTTGGTGACAGTTGTATTGTGGTAGCTTTAATCCTAACTAATTGTTGTAACAAACCATCTACCTAGTCCAGGCCCAAGTTGTAACAAGTTATCTACCTAATCAAATAACAAACCATCTACAAATTCCCATTGAATGGCTAGGGAAACAAATGAAAGAAAAAAAAAGGGCGAATGTTTTGATTTTCAAAAGACCCCCTGTCACGACTCTAATTTTAAGCTCACGACCAAAACAAAGGCTTGCAAAGGTGCAGGCCAAGAATGAAGCTCGAGAATCACATTTCATGCTCCTGGGAGTGTAGGAAGGTGTGAGGGAATGAACCCACACAGTTCCAAGTGAGCTCCCACTTTGGGAGTTAAAATCCCAATGGACTCTCGAAATTTCAGAAAGCAATTACAAAGGTCAAAATTCATTAAATTAAAAAGTTCCTTATATCATTGGAAGGCTCTTGGAACGTAAATGTTTAAAATGGGCTCGCATGTCCATTTGAATATTTAAAACATAAATTATGGCCAAAAGAAAAGATCGGGTTTAAAGTTTAAGGTTTAAACCACTAAAAGTCAGGAATCGCCCTAATTTACTTACATGCAAATGGCGTGCCACATATCATTGGAAAGGTTTCCATGAAGGCTACAACTTTGCTTGAAAACTCACCTTAATCAGAGGTTTGCACAAAAATTTATGGGCCTCCAAAGTTGTGGGAATCCCAATTTCAAGAATTTCAAGACTCCCAACTTAAAAGTCCAAGGACAAAATGACATTTGAATGTAACCCCCTGTGGATAATCATAGATAATATTATAAGGGGGAAGGTGGTGGTTTCCCCCAAGTTCGAGCCGTGGTGAATCTTGTGAATCCATGTATGCCCACGGCTCGTCCGTGCACCAAAAATGTTTCAACTATGCACTAACCAACTTGTTTGGTTTGTGTACGTTCGTGTGAATAATCAACCCGCTTGTCATTTGTCTTAATCCCCATCCTAGAGCTCCAACACACCCCTTTACCCCTGAAATGTTACGAGCTAAGGAGCGTAACCCAATGTGAGCCATATTGACATAACCATGTGCGGTAGTCTTAGTTTTTAAGAGTTACATCAGGGTTTTTTGGGTGGGGTAAGGTTATTAAGGGCTTTTAGCGACTTCATAGGGAATGAGGAGTGTGCATGGTGCGAAGGGGGTTTATTTACTTTTCTAACATGCGTCATTAGTGAATAAGGAGTTGGATTAATTCTTTCCTTCAGCAAATGCTAATAACCATAATTTTGGGAGCTCTGTTGCGTAATTAGGGGTGAGAAATCTCTAGAGGGTTGGGGGTAGAAGTAGAGACCAAAATTTATGGTGTTCAACATAACATTAGTCTTATTATGGTATTTAGGAAGTAGCTAGGATGTTAAAAATTCTTAAAGCAGTTGAAGGGATGTTGATGAATGATTTGATAAGAGGTAAAATAATCTTCAAGCCGCTGAACATAAGGTTAATTCAAGGCAATTCAACCATTAAATAAATAGTATGATAGTGTGCCAATGGCAATAGGAGTCTGATGATAATTGAAACATTTATTTATAATAGGGATAAGCTCAACAAGGAGCTACAAGTACATGTAGAATCCTGAGGTATGCCTTAGTGGTGGTTCACAACTGCAAAAAATCTAGGATGCGCCGAATGGTGCGAACTAGGTAGTCCGCCTTGCTATTGGGAGGCAGTCGACGAATCGGACCGCGCAACCAACGATAGTGACCAACGCTGGGAACTAAAGACCATGCGAAGATAGAAGTATCTTCAGTTTCGTAACAATCTTCAAAAACGGTCTCAGGTTCGTCACCAAAAACGGGGTCGACTTGCAACAAGATCACCAGGGTGTGAGAGTTCAGAGAAATACAATAGTACCAGGCTCGAGGAAGTTCGACTTCAAAACGAGCACGCACTTCTCGAGGTTCGGGTTCTTCATCTCGAAGATGTTGTGTTAGGGTAAGATCTAGAGACGACTCTAGAGGCAGTTCTTCATTCGCTTGTGCAGCTTGCGACCCGTAAGATGTGACCATGCGCGACGCCATAATTTCAAGCAAAGGAAAAAAGGTTAGATCTTCAATCGAAATCAAATTGACAATGAAGGTGTGAAGGACTTGTTACGTTGAGGTTTCATAGCATAACTTTTTATTAGTTTAGTTGTAGATCTTGAAATTTGGTAGCAAGTTGCGCCTTGTTGTTAACTTTCTAGAGAGCTATGGCAAGCCAAATTTGAACAATCTATGTGTGAGAAACAACATTTTAAGTGACTAGTGGTCTGTAGCAAGGTTTAATCATCACCTTTGTAAAACCCTCTCGGGTTTGGTGGTATAACTCCTTACTATCGTAGTTACAAATCATAAGATTTGGTAGGTTAGTGCGCCTTGTTGTTAGCTTTCTAGAGAGCTATGGTAAGCCAAATTTGAACAATCTACGTGTGAGAAACAACATTTTAAGTGACTAATGGTCTGCAGCAAGGTTTAATCATCACCTTTGTAAAACCTTCTCGGGTTTGGTGGTATAACTCCTTACTGTCGTAGCTGTAGATCATAAGATTTGGTAGGTTAGTGCGCCTTGTTGTTAGCTTTCTAAAGAGCTATGGCAAGCCAGATTTGAACAATCTATGTGTGAGAAACAACATTTTAAGTGACTAGTGGTCTATAGCAAGGTTGGACATGGTGTTAAGTCCTTAAACATTAGTTTGGATGAATGACAATTTGGCATTAAGTCCTAGAACGTGTAGTGTGTGAGCTTGAAAAAATATATCTATCAGTTTTAATCATAAATAATGCATAGGAGGTAGGCTACTTAATTTCAACTACAAACGCAATCTAACATTTAGAATTGCACTAGCATTCTTTCCTTCACCAGTAGCATTTGTGCTTGCAAACATAATCACCTTGTAGAACCGGGAGTAGAGGGACGGAAAGCCACCTCACACCCAACTCCTTCTCCTTCCACTATTTTCACCTTTGGACTCGCAGTTGAATCTATCAAGGAGTTTGGGGTGCATCACCCTCCAAACAATGGGGGGAAAACATTTTCAATATCATGTTTTTCAATTACACTAAAAAAATCAAAATAATTTTTTGTTATTTTGATTGTGGCTAAATGTTGTAGCAATGTAATAGGCCATCCACCTAACAATGTTTTTTTTTAAAACTGAATTTTTGCCATTTTTTGACAAAGAATTTGATGTAAAACATTTTTAATGTAAATTTGACTAATTTTGTTAATTTTTTGGAAAACATTGCCGAATTTTTTATATCACAAAAATGATGAAAAGAAAAACATTCAAGTTGTTACCTAGTTGATGTCCAAATTGTAGCAAACCATTTAATTATTAATTGGTGAAACCCTGGCAAACTCCATCAAATAAAGCACTAAGCAAAGGGAGGGAAAAAAACAAAGAGAAAAGATTATTAATTACCCAATGGAGGCATAGATTGTAAAAAGCCATTTATTTTGTTAACATGTTTATTGCAATATGCCATTTATCTAGTCCAAGCCTAGGATGTAGGAGGTCATCTATTTTGTTGATGTGCTTGCTATGTAGGCCATTTATTTAGTTAAAGAGGAGGCAATTGTTGGCCACCCATCTAGTTGAAGTTCAGATGTGAAAGCCAATCCCACACCTCAATGGCATCCATAGCATGTATTGATTATGTGAAATTGTAGGGTAAAGCCCAAGGGCGAAAGCATTACCAAAATAAATGCATGCACAAGGCAATAGCCAAAGGCAAGCCCAACTTTAGTAATGCCTTAACCCGAGGGTTTTACCCAACATAGAAACAAACCCAATGAAAGAAAGGAACTTTTTGAAACAAAACGTGCTTCCTTTCCTTAGATGAATTTTGTTCGCCTCGTAACATTACCTTGAAATACACTTCAAATTTTCTATGAAGTCTTTATGGGTGATGAATATGTTACATTGTTGAAGTTTTGAGTTTTTACTTATCTTTTTAACTATTTTTAATTATTGAATTATGAGGTTCATAAGAATAACCAAGCTATTGGGCTTAAATGTTTAAAGGTTGAAGAGTTAATAAAACAACATCATGTGGGCAACCATTCTTAAAATGTTGATCATGAAATGTTAAAAGAAAGGGGGAAAAAAAGGTGTTGGGGAAAGATGAGTCCCATCATTAGTAAGGTTGTGACCCTAATTCATTAAGAGTTTCATTAATCATTAAGGTGAAATCATCACTAATTCATTAAATTAGAAATTTAATGAATTCATCACATCTCTTAATGATCGATGACAAGTTGGTATGGACAAGGGAATTTACTAAAAATTATAAATTGTCACATGACATTTATTATTTAAATTAGAATATTATTTGATTATTTAATATTAATTCAAATATTTATATTTACATTATTAATAAACGCATCATTTATGTACATATGGTCAACATACACCATGCATCCATGTTGATATGAAGCAAATGGGGTGATGATTGTATTTATCATATTATTTACTACAAATGTTTTGCAAAAGCCAACTTTAACTATTATTATATTTTTTATACTATGTGAAATCAAGAATATAAGTGGATCATGAGGTGTAGGAAGGGAGGGTTTTTTGGCCTACTCCTTAAAAATGGGACAAACCATCTTACACCTTTAATTAAGCCTAATTCATTTTCCACTTTTAAAGAGTAGGTGTAAAATCCCTCTTCTTTTCTAGGAAAGATATTCACAATGTTCCAAATACACTAAGGAATTTTTCAAGTGTTTGAAGGCATTGGAACAAAGGATTCGTTCCCAATTCACATCCCGAGGGAGGGGTGGTAGGTTGATTTGAAAACACAAGAACAATGATAACATAGGAATAAAGGTGTGGTTTTCATGCCTTCAAACAACATAAAGACCTCATAAATTTTATTTTTATGTAATTGCAATGCATGTTTAGGATTTAACTTTACCCCTAAATTGAATCAATTATGATTAATTTAGGGTTTAACTTTAAACCACAATTAAATCCTTTTGCATCTTGTTCCATGTTCCATCATCATTTATGAATAGTTCTCTTATGATTATTTATATTTTTCATTTGTTCATTTGATGTTCATTGCATTATTTTCATAAATGAATTGTTTTGCCTTTGTTCAAACTTGCTTGTTATGGTGCGTTCCTTATTCATTGCAATGTCTTCATTTGTTAATTTATAGATTATCAACTCATGCAATGTTTTCATAAGCTTATTATAGTGCCTTCATTTGCTTCTATAATACCTTCATCAATTGTGTAATGTATAAATGTAGTTACAATGTCTTTCTCAATAATGTATGGTGCCATTGAACATAAAGGCAGATGTTCATTGTACATGTTGGCACATGCATTTGAAATACTTGCAATGAAATGAACTTTTCACTATTGGAAAATCAATAGTTCATCTAATCTTGTGTAAATTTAAACATGTGGTGGACAAAATTTTCAAAAACCTAATTTGATGGGTTGAAAACAACAATTTGTCACATGTCATGGGAGGTTTAAAGACTTGTCAAGTCTACCAAATATCTAAAGGTCAATGATGTTTTCATATTCATATGAAAAGTTTAAAGTTTAAGCTTTTGCAAGAAGTTGAACTATTTTTTCAAATCAAAGGTGCATACCATGCAACAGTAAGGCACTAATGTTGACCACAAGAAATTTTTGACATCTTCATGGGGATGCCAAGGTTTATGAATGACATATTATGTTTGTCTTCAATTTACCAAAAGGTTGCATGGGTAGATCAATTTTTTCAACGAACAAAATTTGCATGAAGGATCAAGCCTTATATAATTGACAACAAGTTGGGCTATCTATTACTACCATAATTAATTGGACCTCATAAACAAATAGGATTCATGTACATTATACTTAAAACATTGTATAATAAGGAATTATGTCATGTAAAAACCATAGTAAAAAACAATCTTGGTATGTTGAAAAATACCTTTCAAAAGTTGATCATCAATTTGAACATAACATGACATTGGAATTCAAATGCAAATTAAATGCACACTAAAAGGAAAAAAATAAATCTAAATGATTCATTTAAAAACAATTTGAATTGAATTGTTCAAACATTGTACTCCAATCATGGGTTTAGTTCACTAACCCAATTCATTAAAAGGCTTTCAAAGTGAAACAAGTTTTCCTATTCAATTTTAGCTTGAAAAATAGTGTGGGGTGGTCAATATGAAAATTACATTAACATTAATTTGACCCTTTTACTTGACTTTATAGCTTTTAAATGTTTAACATTTTTTCAATTTAATAGGTTATGTACTTTATAATGTGATCTTAAAACAAAACTCATTTATTTGTTTTTTGTAAATGGCCATTTTTTTATTGCCAAAAATGCATTACATCACCAATTATTGCAGAATTCATACCAATATTGTGGTTGTACTAATGATTCTGCCACATTGCAATTTTATCTAATAGGTTTTTAAATTACACCTTGTAATTCTCAACAACAAAAGATGTTAAACATTAAGAATGTATGTTTTGAAAACTTTTGCATACAATTGGGGTGTTCATGTGAAAGTATTACTAACATTGGAAACATTAGGTATAAGGTCTATCATAGGAAATAACAATGAAGTGATTCCTTTTAGTCAAAACGGTGGACGAGATAAAACACATCCTATTAAAGATAATCAAAGAATTTTGAAACATTCTTTGAGGAGGTTGGCATTAGGGGTAGGTAATGGGGATGATTTGTCACAAAGGTTGATTAAACAATAGTTTTTGCTTGCACAAGACCAAAGGAAAACAATCGAAAGTATTTAGTAAACATGGAAAAAACTCCTATTGGTGAATTAGAAAGTTCCAAATTTGGAAACTTTACAAGGATGGGATTAACTACAACATAAAAGTAATCAATTGATATTTCAGGCTATGAATGGGCATCTAAATGTGAAATGCAATATTGCTATGGATTTAGGTTTGGTTATGCTACCTTTGTCCTTTACAAGGAATGGGTTAGTTGGGACAAGGAAAATAGGTTTAAAACATGAATTGCCTTTGTGGGATAGTGGGAAATTTTATGAATCGATATGGTTATAAATCCTTTGTGAGTTCACAAACAACAACTAAGATATGTGAAAAGATATGTGAAATTCAAGTTGCAATGGTTGCCCCCATTGTCCTTTCACTACTTTTACATGGTTAATTGTTTTCATTTTTATTTTTTTCAAATTTGATTATTTATTTTCTAATTATGGATTAATTTTTAAGGTTATAATTTGAATTGATGTTCTACTAAATTTTGAATAGATAATCTTCAAACTTTGATATCAAGCAATCTTGGGTAAATCTATGATAAAATGAGGCACTACATGTGTAACCATTCTTGAATAACATGCTTGTAAATTCTCAACTCAACTTCAAATTCAATATTTCTCATGTAACCAACATATTGTGATGTAATATACATTAAGAATGACATATAAAAAAATGAATCACTTCTATCAACATTTTTGAAGGTGGAAAAACACTAATTAAAAATTTGTAACCACTCCTAAAGTCTAAAGTAAATAGTCTAAAAAATCTCATTAACTTTTTGGAAATTTTTCATGTATTAATGAAACTTGAATAATTCACTTTATGTGGTCTAGTATCATCATTTTGGATTGATGTAAAAATAAATTATAAAAGTCATAATTTACATTTTCCTTTCCCATAAACCTTGGATAAATGTAAAGATAAATTGAAAAAAAAATTTAAACAATTTTTTTTGGTATGCAACCATTGCACAAAATTTATGTTTTAATTAAAATTTTGAATATTACAATGCCAAGTCCTTACTCCTATGTTTTTGGAAAAAGAATAAGGTGTATGTTGTTTGACCATAAACTTACCCTATCACCATTTTTATTTAGGTGCATTGGAATCTTAAATACATTGATTTTTTTCAATTCCTTTAAAGCTATATTATTTTTTCAATTCTTATGAAACTAAATTGTTTTCAATCTTGGTAAAAGTTGAATGAAGATGCAAGTGGTTTTTTGAATAACTATGTTTTTAAATATTAGTTGAAATGTTGTGATTAATTTTTCATAGTATTTATGGACATGTGAAAGAAGTCCGTATGCTTAAAATTTTGGGCATGTTATTATCTACTCATTTACATCCACTTCCAAAAGTTTATGAAGTTGGTTTGGAATCAAGTGGCAACCATCCATTGTCGTTCATGATGAAGGTGACATGGCTTAATATTGTGGTATATAAATGTACTTACTCTTGTCATGTTAATTTTAAGTTTGTGAAAATTGATCTTGCAACAACCTTCATAGTTTTATCATGGAGTTTTCTCTACAATCTCACATATATCCTTGTAAACATGTTAACATTATATGATGTTTTCTTGTGAGGACTTGAACAAAAAGTGCTTGGATAACCAACTTAATTATGTTGCACATGAACAACCATTTGTTTGGGTTGAGAATCCATTTGATTTTTGTGAATAATTCTCAAAAAATTACCAAGGTGGTTGTAGCCATCTTCTAACCATTTGGGACATTGTTTGACCATTAACTAAAATGATGATTCAAAGCTTTTCAATCATGATTTTCCATTTGGGATGCATGCCAATAGAATGTTCTCTAACAAATTTATGACTTGATGATTGTCTTCCTGAAGGCTTTAGGGAATATATGTTAATGAATAGGTACTAATTCTTAAATGCATATAAATTTTCCCATTTGCTTTGAGTTACATCAATGGTTCCTTTGCAACTAAAAAGCTTTCGATCAATTTTTGATCTAAAATAAGAGTTTGCCACTTGAAAATGTGTGATGTTGAAACTTATTTTGGTCACCTGCAATTTGGTATATGAGCATTATTGATTGATCATTTGATTAATTTTTTAGGTAGATAATCATTCAAATTTCATACAAACATTTCCATTTGTTTTGAGTTGCATTCATGGGACTCCTTTGAAATCCTTTCATTTTTTGGTATAAGAAAATATTTTCCAATTGAACATATGTTATAATAAAACTTTTTTTGGTTGCATGCAATTGGGTATTTATGGCATTTTAGTTAATTGTGTATTTGATTATGTTTGTAGCTAATTATTTGGATTATTCATTTTCATCACATGTATGATTAAAGTACATGGCTTTGTTGCAATTGTAAAATGACCATTGAATTATTTCATGAAGAGAATGAATAGTGATTGGGACATCATGCATGCCCAAAAAATACTTGCACTCAAGTGAACTATGTGCTATATTATGTAATTTGGTAGCAATAACAGTACTATTTTTTCAAAATGCCTCATGGAATCCATTGATTTGTATGTTTTATGGAGTCCATTGATTTATATGAAATTTTCATTAAATTTCCATGATGTGTAGAGAATTGTAAAACATGAACTTTTTGAAATCAAATGGCTTGCAACAAGCACATTTACAAAAAGGCTAATAGATGGTGGTAAACGATCATTTTTTCAAGGGACAATTTGTATGAAGATGTAATGGAGATTACAATCCAATTTGGAGAATATGTGGGGTTATATTGGGTGTTGGTATAGAGAATGTTGGTTGGTTTTAGGTTGACGAAAGATGTGACATGGGTGGGGAGGTTATTCATTATTACAAGATTTCCTTTTCTTCATGTAGATTTAAAATAAGAGTAAGTAGTTGTCATTGTTAATTTCCATTATGCATTAGATTTGGGTATTGTTAATTATAATGAAGTTTCTCTTACAAGTGAGATATATCAAGGCCTCTTGTTATCCTAAATTGTAATGTGTTTGTGTTTAAAACTCAAAACCTTGTTATTCTAGTTTTAATTCTAACTTTAGTTTATGGATACATGATCTAATTTTTTATTTAAAATGAGTTAGGGGTGAGTATAAAGGTGTTAGGGAGAAGTTGACCATTAGTTAAATTTGTCAAATCATTTGTAATTGTGTAAAAGTTTCCCAAGTGCTACATTAATCAATTAGTTCAAAGTTGTGAAGAATGTTGACAATTCTTATTAATGGGTATGTTATTGGAAGTTACATGATGGAAGAAATCAAAATATATAGGCACATTAACAATGTACTAACATCTTGGCATGGACTCTAATTCATGAATGGCCATAAAAAATTTCTTTTGTTTTATGTTTCAAAAACAATTCATGCATGGTTTTCCACACGCGGATTCATTACAATCTATCCTTTGGCTATAATTTTTTTCAAACCCAAGGATAGATTGCACACAAATGTTATCATTTGCAACAAATTTTTGCAACTAAAAAATATCATTTGCAATTGAAAAATATAATTGTAATTTTTAAAAACTGCAAACAACATTTTAGTTGCAAAAATTGATTGCAAATGATAGTTTATCATTTAATGAATCTTCTCCCATTGAAATGCTCCAATCAATTTGTAATACTTTATATTTTTATTGGTGAGGTAAATAAAATCTTTGATTTTTTGTCTATAAACAACCCCCAAAAAATAGGAATGAAGTGCAATACCTTTATGACAATTCGCAAACTTCTCATAATCGAAATGGAACACATTCCACTCATCCTTGCACATCATATCAATTCTTGGAATTTGATTTTGTTCTCCTTTTATAGTTGTTTAACAATTTTGTCCCAACATTACACAACAAATATCATCTACATTTTTAAATTGATGAACTACTTCTGAACTATTTGTTCTATGTGTTTGCAAAAAAATGAACATTAACATTCGTGTGCACAATTATCATGTTGTTGTTAAGGAATCATATCTTTTCCACCACTATGTCATGTTTTTGTCATTGCTTTGACCTTTTCCTTAACTAATTGAATTGGTTTGCTTCCATGCAAAACTTGCACTTACATATAACCATGTTTTTAAACTTGTTTGCTTGCCTTAAATTGCAAAGCCATTACAAAATAGTTTCTTCACAACAAAACTATTAGTTGCCATCACACTATTGACACCATGTTAGTTTATCATTATACTTTTTGAATTTCTAGATTAACATTGTTGATAGGGGTTCGAAATACTAGGCATTTAAAATTTGAAAATACTTTAACATTACTTTTATTTTTCACCAATTTGATAACCCATAATGATAGACATTATGTTGCTTTGCCATGTAGGCAATACATGTCAATTATCTATTATTCCAAACATCATCATATGTGAACGGAGAATTAAAATAATCTTAGTAATCATTGATTTAACATGTTGATATTTTAAAGTGTGAACTAATCATATATCAGGTTCTTATTTTGTTTGAGGGCATGAAATGAAGGATGAAGGGACGGTCACATTAGAGTTATCCATAAAGTCACCCTCTTTTTCACCCCCTATCCCCTCTTTGAGTGATATCTGAGAAGTAAGGAAGTTTTATTAGATCTGGCTATGAAATGCTGAAACTCAGCATTTAATGCACAAGGTTCGAGAGTAATTATAATAGTTGTACCGATAGGACCAGTGAAAATATATGTAGCAGCAGTGGAGGCGCTCAGGAGAAAGGAAAGACAGAATGAAACTCAGTTTACCATCAAAATTGGTGGAAAAACTAGTTTGGGTCCCAGTTATTTCCTTTTGTAATATTTCCATTCCCAGTTCTGCGTTTGATGCCCGATTATGCCGAACCTGGCGATTCTAATCGCCTGACTTTACGGATAACTCTATTGTACTTGTTTGAGGAAATACAAACAAGGTAAAAAGCAAGTGACCTTGTACAAACTAACACACCAAGCATGATGGACGGTATGTGGACAAAAAAACACTTTTTCATTATAATCAAATTCCATGTACCTACTCACAATGGTTGACAATGTATTAACCATCCACATGCATCTACCTACCTAGTACCCACCAAAATGGTTTACATACTTACTCATGTAGTAACCATATATAAAAATTATCTTTTTAGCATGTCACCAAACCATAGCATGATTTCTAAACTTTTTTAACTTTCCTCTTTGATGGCAAAAAATTTCAAAAAAATTCAAAAAAAAGAAAACTTGGCGAACAAAATCCCTGAAATTATACTTTCTAGCCATTTTTTATTACATAACAATAATAATAATAATAATAAGTAGAAAAAAGAATCTCCCCAAGTGCGAAATTGTGAGAAAAAAACACATGGTAGGTAGTGTACCCTAGGTACTGTCCTGTTGTTGATTGTAGGCAAAATCCTACATAGGATCTAGGCTTCCAATCTGAGCCGTCCTGAGAAGCAGATCAAGGGTCATCCAGTGTCGCCCTATCCATCACGACTCCACTAGTTACGAACTCAGGAACTAGTTTCTCTTCGAATCCCCTCACAAAAAATCCCCGCAAAAATCCATCCATCGCGGCGAAGGTCGGAGTTTGCAGAGGAGGCTGTGGATTTTTCTGGGTTTCTTGATGTGGGTTGGAGTTGAAAAGAGCAAAAGATAGAGAGAAAGAGAGAGCCATGGTATCCCTGATGCATGCAGGAAGCATGTTGACGAAGCGGTTTGTCAGCAGCAGCAGCAGTAGTTCCCCTCCTCTCCCCCATGGCTATGTCATCACTGCTGCAATCCATTCCTCAAATGGCGCTTTCACCCCTACTTCAACGGGAGCTCTGGTCTCTTTCGCAGGCGTGAAATCGCTCCAAACGCCAAAATTGCAAAATGCTGGAAAAGGAAAAGCAGCAGGAGGCTGTTTCAGAGCTTGTAAACAGAAGAGGAGTACAGTGTGTGTAGCAGCTAGTGTAGAAACAGCAGAGTCTTCTTCTGCAACACACATCGATGTTTCCGAGCAGAGACGGGCAATCCTTGAAGAGAATGAGCGGACCAGAGGGTTCACTCTCCAGGAAGTGGAAACAGTTGGGTTCCAGGATTGGCATCCTTCCACGGTCGTCTCAGTGCAAGATCTCATCCCTGGAGTGTTGCGTTGCATCACTGTAGAAACGGAGGTTTCCAGAGAGGTAACCCCCCTCCCCACTCCCCCTTTTTTTGCTTTTGCGCACATACCCATTTTTCAACACAATCTCATCTCATCAACACAGCACATTCTGCTGTGAAAAACATTTAGGTCTAGAGTTTTGTAGTGAGTGCATTTCGTGATGGGTTCTACCTAGGAGGTCACCATCATTGTTGGCTGATGTGAATTCGTTTCGTATGTTCCTGGCTCAGTTTGTTGCACTGGACAAGGCATACACAAAGCCTGGGCAGATAGTACAATTGAGGATGGGTGAGAAGGAAGCAAGAGTTGCAGTGTCAAGTCCTCCATTTTCTCAAGATATCAACGTGCCTGTGTTGTACAAACTGCGCGGTGACATCCCTGCAGGCACTACCAAGCTGCCACAATTTTCTCTCTCTGTCAAGGCTTGCTTGGACCTGCATGTTGAAGAAGCATCTGCTCCAGAATTCTTCAATCTCATTGAAGGTTACTACTCTCATTTTTTTTTTGCACCAAATGTTGTACTTACTGGGGCTATGGCTCTCTTGAGTGCTAGCCAATATCCTGACCATGAGTCTTCTTGTTGCTTCTGTGAATGCAACAGAAACTTCAGGATGCAGATTCTTGTACAATTGCCAGTCATGATCAAGGTGGTGATGGTCTGATAGTTAGGGTTTGGGCTGGAACTGACATGACATTTGGAGAATTCTCAATACCTACTTCATGAAGATGTTTTGAGAAGATGGCAAACTATTGAGGTTGTGTAGATGAAGAGATATGCTGTTGGATGGGTTGCAGGACAGGAGTTGGAATTGGGAGCATTTGAGGAAACAGGTCTGGACTTGAGGCCTGTAATGTTTCTGGCCCGCTTTCCTACACTTATCATCTTTGCACAGGGACTGGGTATTGCTGTTGCTCGTGCCATTGTCGAGGCAAAGGATGGTGATATTGGCAGTCTCAATCTGAATTTCCGCAATGATGTCCGCCTCTACTACACAGCCTCCAAGCCATCCATGCTTGCATATCAGGTTCTAGCATTACTTTTCACCTCCACTGTTATGGATTATTATTCCCTTCTTTCTTCAGAAGAAGTCACTATTCATGAATTGTCCTGCAACATAACCTCAGACCATGTCTGGAGGATGCATCATTTTTCCCTTGTGTTCATTAGGCTGTTGGTGTTTTGCAGTCAAATTTTGCAGACTGGGAAGCAAAGAAGGTGAAGGTCTGTACAGCCGTGGACGAAACTTCTGGTGAAGAGTGGCAAGGATGTGTTGGCTCCTTCACCAAACTATGGGATGAGGATGATATTGAGTATGATCCACAAACAACAGCAGCTGTGGTCTGTGTGGAGAAGGGGGCCAGGGATGAGTTGAGGAATCTACTTGCAGAAGCTGGCATTCCTCAACAACAAATTGCTACATGGGACTACTAGTTGATTACTGCATGACATTCACAAGGTGATTGGAAGGATGATGAGTAATAGAGGTTAGAGGCGGAACAAACCCTTACAGGGATTATCCTCGAGTAATAGTGCTGCAGGAATATGATCAAGAAGCAATTGTGCTCAAGTATTCAGCTGTCTGGCTACATTCTTTCAATGGCTTCTTGGTTTTTTCCAGCCACCACCTTTGTGTGAGTTTTGTTCTTGGTGGCTTTGCGCAATAGGGCCAGATCATTCAATTGTTGTGCCTACTGTTTACTTTGCATTAAAACATGGTGTGGAGATGGTGCTGTTCACTTGATTTGACTGCCAATCTTTTGCAACCACAATGTGCTTATGATGTACTAGAGAAAGTGTCCCCTAGGGTGCAGTGCATTCTGGCTCTGGTCCTGGTAACCCTTTAAGGTGAAGCTGAGCTGGAAAGGCGCACTAGGGTGCAAAATGCACCCTAGAGGGTGCCTTCTCTGCTGTAAGGGCTTTTTAGGCCATGTTCTGTTCTAATTAGTACTTTAGTTCTTTCCAAAAATGGGAGGTTGCTGAAAATGGGTGCTTCTTTTTTCCAATCATCTACTTCAGTTGCACCGCACCCAAGAATGCACCGAGCTATTGCACAAGAGAATGCAATTTGCAGAGAGACTATAGTCAAGAACAAGAATCTTGGTCCCAGAATTTCTTGACACAAATAATATTGGTTGGCTGGTCAAAATGATTTGGTTAGCAATTGATTGTTGTTGATTGACTAGCATATTGTGATTGACTCACATATGATCTTTTTTTTTGAAGGGCTTTTCAAACTCACACCATCCAAAGCACGATTATAAGAGCATTCTCATTTTCACACCAATGGGAAACTCCCAGAATCAAAACGCCAAGGGGTAAAGAGCATCTCTTCCTTCTCCAGTCCAGCCATGGACTATATATCACTAAATTAAAGGACAAATAGCAATAGAATAGCGCACAAATGGATTGTGCCACCAAACTTTTGCGTTTGAATGTTGTATTCTGTCATAAGGGTGTGGTCAATCACAATGATTGGCCCAAGTGCTAATCCATAAATGGTGTTGCAGTAGAGTATTGTCCATGATTAATAGTTATGGGTGAGGTGGGGGAACATAGATCTATATGTAAGATATTGATACTAACCCAAATGAGGTGCATTGCTAGAGATGTTTGTTCTAAGTAATGCAATGAATATTGTAACAAGCCAAGCACACCATACCAAAAACATCCATGCAAAACTTGGAGAGCCATTTATTATAGTCTTCTTCACTTGTGGTGTGGGTTTAGGGTTTAGGGTTGATAAGTAACAATCATAGTGAACTAATAGCCACTAGTTCACCATGAGCAATGGATGGTGGGTGGAGAGGAAACATTTTCTCACTAAATTTTAGTTGTTTAACTACTATGAACCATGTACAATTTAATACATAGTTTTATACACAACTACATAAAAATGTGACTCTTAACACCTTTAGATAATTGGATGTGTGACTTTTAGAAGGAAATGTATCAAGTTGTATTATATTAATCGGAAAGCACTTTATTTTCTCATTGATAATTGTTGTGCCTTAAGTCATATTTTTTAAAAATTTCTATCATTCTAACATGGCATCAAAGCTAGTGAAATAAATTTTAGTGAAATGGAGATTAACAACTTGAAATAGTTTCTATTTCAAAGTGTGAGAAATGTGTTTTTGAAATTTTTGAAGAGTGTGTATATGAAAGAAAAGTCATATTTTCTAATGAATTTGAGATAAATTTATAAGATATCCATGGCATTGAGAAATTTTGATATCAGTTGTAATGAATTTTCCTCTAAATTGGTATAAATCATGTGACTAAATTTGATGGAACTTATTATGACATATAGGTTTTAACATTAACATTAATATTCGAGTTAGAAGGATTATGGTGAATCATATATGATAATGAGTCAAGCCCCCATTGCTACTCCAATTGTTACAAGAATTGTTCTTTCACCATTCATAAGACTAGGGAGCATTAGTGATTGGAAGAAAAGATATGCAATGTTTCTTGGCATATAAACAATTATTTTGATAACAATGTTATATCACATGTACAATCTTACACACCAACATGTTTAACATGGAAAAAATTAGAAAATTTATTCCATTCCCAAAAAATTCTCACATAAATGTATATCAGAAACAAACTTCACATTCTAAAAATGAAAGAAAACGATAATGTAACCAAACATATGAAAAAAATTTAACAAATTTGGCACAATTAGTTGCCAAAGGTGTGCCAATGCCAAATGATGAAACACTCCCTAGTTTCATGAAAAATGTGCCTTGAAATTATAGAACATTTATCAATTCATTAAAGAAACAACCCAATTTCATATTACAAACATTAATAATTGACTTGATTCAAGAAGAAACCTTAATGAAGGACATGCATTCCAATAATGATGATGGATCAATTCATATCACAAAAAAATAAAATTAAAAACCACACATGAGAAATTTTGATAACTCTTTTCCACCAAAAGATGGTGCATCAAGTTCTTAATCATTTCCAAACAAGAAAAACAAATGTCCTTATTGCAAAAACTTTAACATTTGATTAAGGATTGTTAAAAAAAAATGACGACAAATGTTACTTCTAATAATAAAAAATAATCAAACATTTCCATGTCAAACAACAATCTTTATTTTGTTGCCGTGATGGTGAAAAAGGAATCAACCCCATACAATATGTCAATATCGAGGTTTCACCAAAAAAAAATGTTTTCATCAACTACCAAGCATTCAAAGGTAACAAAATAATATTTATTAGTGATAATACCACACATATAATATGTGTGCAAGGACAAGTTATAATAAAACTTTTTAATGGTTTGGAGAAAACCATATTAAAAGTTTTTCATGTTTTTGGATTGAAGAAGAATTTGTTTTCATGAAAATAATTTGACAAACTTGAATGATAACTGCCATAAGCAATAAACAATAAAGGAGGTTTCCAAACAAATCCTCGAAAAATATTTTAAATTTTTTTTAGAAGTTTCAAAAAAGATCCTTGAAGAATATGTTTAGAAGTTTTTTAAAAACATGCAACTGATGAAAGCTTTTAAAAGAAATAATTAGAAATGACTTCTTTTAAAAAAATAGTTGAGCAAGTTTTCAAAAGATGTGATTGGTGTAAGTTTCTAGAAAATTATCTAGTAAAAATCTATATAAGGTTTAATTGACAAAACTTTTTAAAAGGTTGATATGATCTTTTAAAATGTTTATGTGATGTTCTAAAATGTTTCATCGCATAATATAAAAAGAGGTTTAAATGACACCATTTATCAATCTAATTAATGCAAGTTGTGACCTTTGTACTTTTAATCCATTTCATTTTCAATTTGCATCATGTCTTGTTCAAATAATAAATTATTTAATTCAAGTTCATTTTCAAGTTCTTTGTTTGTCAATTTTTAAAAATTTCCCCAAGGTATATATTTGTCTTGTCTTTAACAAAAGGTGCACATCAAACAAGGATTATGCATGTTCAATGATGTCATAACATAATGTAAACGAGAGATTAATTTGTATGAACTTGGTTGAACCATTGAACCCAAGCAAGAATTTTATGTAATCTTAAAAACAACCATCATGAATTTAGTAGATTTTTGGCATTTATGACTTGTTCATGTTAACAAAGATAGGTTGAAAGAAATACAAGGGTTAGCCATGGAAATTGATTATTTCAATGAAAAGTATATTGATTTGTGCACACCATGCTTCAAAGGAAAGCAAAATCAAAGAAATTCCTTAAAAAAAGTGGTACCAAATCCATGGGATTTTTTAATAAAAGTCATTTTAATATATGTGGGCCTCTACAAACTAGTCCTCACACATGTTGTAGATATTCCATCACTTTTATGGACGATTTTTCAAAATATATTGTTGTGTAGTTTATGAGACAAAAGTTCAAAACTTTCTAAACAAATTTCTTATTTTCAAAGATTTTTTTCAAAAAGAAAGAAAATTGCAAGATCAAATGTTTAAGGTTTGATTGAAGAGGAGAAAAGAAGTTTGAATTTTCTTAAAACTTTATCGAAAAGAAGGAATTAGAAGAGAATTCACTATTGTTTATACACCTTAGCATAATGGATTTTTTGAAAAGAAAAACAAAACATTGGTGGGCCCAATTTTAATCATGTTGTCATATGTTAAATAACCTTTTTTTGGGGAGATGACAAGTTATTTGCAAAATTCAAGCCCCACAAAATCAATTGAATATCATAAAACACCATATTAATTGTGGTATGGCTCTTTGTTGGGTCTTTTTTACTTTAAGATTTTTGAATGCAAAATCCATGCATTATTCTTCTTCTTTTTTAAATTGATGTTCATTCCATATAATGTATTTTCCTTGGGTACAACAAAAAATCAAAGGCTTGTCATCTTATGGCACATAAAGGCAAAGAATTGATTATTACAAAAGATGTTTTTAAATGAAATGCATAATAAGTCAATCAGCAATTTTACAATCCCATATCATGAAACATGTTTACTAGTTTTCATTGATTTTTTAGAATTAATTTTAGTTGAAAATTCACAAATGCACCCAAAACAATCAACGTTTTAACATTAAATTGACCAAGGAGCCGACAAAATCAATTGTCTTGCAACTTTCAAAATGTGGGAAATTGTTCACAAACAAGGCTCGTCCTTTCAACTTAAAACTTACAAATTGTCAACACACATTGACATTCCAAAATGTGAAATTATTCCACCACCATCATCACCATGACCTCAAAAAATAAACAAACAACCACGTAGGTTGATTGAAACCATTGAAAGAAAACCTTGTCCAATGAAAAATGATCACCATAAGCCACCATGGAAGACTCCATATCATGCAAATGTAACACATGCCCCACATTAAAAAAAAATTACATGGCCCAAGTGCAATGGAAGGACAAAATGCCATCCACTCTGAACTTGATTATCTAAAATCAAATAAAACTTGGGAGTTAGCCCCACTTCCACTCGATCAAAGCGCTATCAATGCAAAGTGGATTTTTAGAATTAAAACCAAAGCTGATGGATCCATAGACAAATATAAAGTTTAGTTGGTTGCATGTGGATTTTCTTAAATTCAAGGAGTGAACTACATTGAAACATTTTCATTGTTTATGTTGATTATATCATTGTTAGTAAACACCTTGCACTTGTTCACAAATCAACAACAAAAGGAATTTGAGATGATGGATGAAGGTGAATTACATTATATTTTTGCCAATATTATTTTATGAGATAGAAAGGCATGATGAATCATCTTACAAGTCAAGCAAATTATTTAACATCAAAACTTGAGGAGTTTCACATGTTTAATTGTAATGGAATAAACACCCCTATGTTCAGTGGTGTTCACATGGTGATTACCCTTCCATTCTAAATATTGATACACAATATTTTTTTCCAAATGGTTGGCAAACTCATGCATGCTATAACTAATTCCTAACCAAACTAAATATGTTGTTTTATTGCCTTTGAATTGTGCAAAGCTTTTGTTAAAGATGTTATTTTGTTACCTTTGAATTATGCCAAGCTTTTGTCACACTTGAAAACCTTCCAAACAAAAGGGACAAAAAAATGAGAAGGTGAAAATCTTAGTTGGTCACGAAAGATGTTATTCTATCACATTCAAATCACGCGAAGCCCTTGGTGTTGTTTTGTTGCGTTTGAATCACACATTTGAAGGAGGTTCTTGTCATCATTATCTCTACTTAGAACATGGGATAATAAGATCACTCATGAAAACACAAGAAATGATATCAAACTCTAATGATGAAAAAAATTGGTGGGTTTTTGAGTCTCACTCACATGTCCATCCCTTGTTTCGCCACCCATGCCCCAATTTCAACCAAACCTAGGATGAAAACCCTTAATTGGCTTATTTTATATGGATAATTCTATTGAAACTAGCACTTTATTTCTTTTCAATATGAAACGAGAATGAAATGCTACCAATTTGTATACCGTCTTACCCTTCCGTTGTGTTAAACCTTCAAATGTTTGACCACTTTAGTGGTTGGCAAAAAAAAACCCAAAAGTGGCCAATAAAAGCCAATAATGTAAAGGTTGGACCTAACAATTTCTTTGAACCATTTTTCTGCCATAAACTTGGGAGTTCACTGTTGTTCCCCAAACTACAGTTTAAATTTAAATTGTTTTGAGCCCTTCTTTAAGTCTATTTTTGCACTTCCATGTTCTAGCATTTGAGGGGGAATTCATGGGATATTGAATAACATGGTCAATGGGCCTTCAACACTAGTGAAAAGTGGACCTTAATTGATTGGGCAAATGGAAATTGCATAGTCCATGGGCCTTTAAGGCTAGCAGAAAAGTGGCCTTTAAATTTTCAATGTTGAAAATGTTTTCAATTAAACTCTTATTAGTGTAGCCTATGTTGTTGGCCCAAATGTGAACACATTTTTTATTTTTCAAATTCTCAAAATTGAAAATTTCCAAATTTTACAATATGAACACATTGCAAACTCAACTGATTTTTCCAACCTCCAAACTCAATTTTTGGCAATTTGTTTGAATTTTGAACAACAAAATCCACTCAAAAATGAATATCTTCCACACCTTAGTTCTAAAAATTGTGAAATAATGTTTTATTAAATTTGACTCATCAGGTGTTTTCCAAGAACACCAAGAATGCTTCCAAGTTCCAATATAGTTTTCAGTTTCAATTTTATTTAGGATAGGTGAGGCTATTTTCATGACAAATAGTCTTAGAAAACAAAAGAAGAATAAAGTCAATGTATGTTCAATTTTGGTAAATAGAAAGAAAAATTATAATCTAGGTTCAAGTGATTGAATGAATTTCAGGGATTTTTTTTTTGGGGGAAATTTTTGAAGTTTTATTATAAGGGTGCATGTTCATGTGGCTAGGCTTACTATTTTCCACCACAAAGAGAACCTATAATCATAGCACATGGAATCTACTCTCCAATATTCATTTTCTTATTACTAAATTAATTTTACTATATCTCCACCATTTACTTATTACTAAACTATGTTTTACTATATTTCCAACATCATGAAATATATAGCTACTTGCTAAAACTATATTCATCAATGACTAAGTATCACTAGTTGTAGAAAATTAAAACAATGCTCTCCATATGTTTTGTATCCAATATTTTTTTTAGTTGTATTCATCATTGTCCACATGTGTGCATATTCTCAATAGTTAATGTGCTAGTATACTAATTTTATGTTGCGTGTTTTTGCAACAATGATTTTACTCCTAGATACCCAATATGTGTCCTTATACTAGGACATGCATATAAGTTGGTGAACATGAATAGGCCTAATCACCATAGTCTTCATTGAGAAAATGGTTCAATAATTAATAGCTTCCACATTATAACTCCAAACAATCTCAAACCAAGTAAATGCACCCATACTCATCAAGAGCCGAACTCTCCAAAGCCTACCAAGAGCATAGAAGGAAATGTTGTGGTTTGGGAGATTGCAACTTGACAAAAACAAATTACCTTGCTTCATAGATAGATGAACATCCATTTTTACTGCACCCATTTTATCTCTATCCAAAGGTTTTAATTAGCAAATGTGGTTTATGTGACAATGAAAAAATCAAATTATTGAATATCTTTTTATACCATGGATTTTGTTTTGCTAGGAGATTTAAGCAATGCAAAAGAGGTTTACCTATCTTTTTGGATTATTTTTAAAAAAATTGTAGCATGTTTCCTAGTTGGCTACTGACATCAAGTCTAACTTAAATTTGTCCTTTTTTTCGGGGTTTAAGTTGCCAAATTTTCTCATACCTATATAAAGTCCTTGAATGACAATTTGTATTATTCCTAGAATAAAAAAGGTGCAAGACTTAACTAATATAGTTTTGATTCAATAATTTTATTTCCCAAAAAAACAAATCTCCTACTAATTACTATGGTACTCCCTAACCGAATTTTGCAACAAACTATCAAATAATTTTAATTAAATTAAAAATTTTAACTTTGGCACTTGGTTTTTTAATTCTGAAATTTTTAGCAAGTAATGGTTATAAAACATAGTTAACAAACACACTCTCTTTGAGTTTATGGGACAATTTTGTGTGTGTAAACTATCTCAATCCTAGGTTCTTGAACTTTAAGATTTGTGTTCAAACTTGACAATTGAAATCTTGGAAATTTCTTAATTTTGTAAAACTTTTAGCACAAATAATAATTGTTTTTCAAAAAAAATTCAAAACATTTTTTTTAAAATTTATGTTAAAATCATTCGTGTACTATAATATTTAGCATTTCGCAAAAATGTGTGTGTGTTTTCCCCAAATTTGTGATGTTGCTAAAATGACATTCATCCATAAATAAATTTAACCATATTTGTCAATATTCAAAATATGCAAGTAAAAAACCTTAAGCACCTTTCAGATATTTATAAACAATTGTGAAGAATTTTGTTGATCATTTAATTTTGTTTAAAAAAGTCTCACAATTTTTTTTCAAATAGGGAATTTTTGACCAAAAAAATCCTTTATCATATTATTTTTCGCAAAATTTCAAAAAATCACCACCTTAAAAGTGACTACTTCAAAAGGCTTTTAAAAGATGGACCTTAAATTTAATATTTATGTCATGTAAAATTTTTGTCCATGTTCATCTTACTCTTTGACAAAGAGGTTTTCAACAGTCACAACTAATGGTGCATTCACACTTGATGTTAAAGTCAGTGTTAAATGAAAATCTAGGTGGCATCCAAAGTGGCACACAATGTTAAATAGGTGATACCTTAATGTTAAATGAACTTTAACTTAATAGAAAATATTCATGGTAAGCAAGATTAAGTCCTAAATGACTAACATGATGTTACGAAACTTAACATTAAAGTCTTTAACACCAAGTGTGAACACACCTTAAGTTGCCATTCAATATATCATCTATCTTTTCATTGAAGTTGATGGTGCCAATGAAGATGCTCTCAATTACAATATGTGATAACATTGTAGGGTAGGCATTTGGTTAAATGAAACGGCCTAGTGCATGGTGAATATAAAGCCTAAGGTAAAGGGTGGAAAGCATTGACAATAATGCCTTCCCTTACATAAAAGGTTTAGATAATCTTACCTCAAATCTCCCAATATCCCTTTATGTGGGCTATAGTGAACTATAACCGACCAATGCGACATGAAGGATGAATGATAAATGGTCATACAATAGTTTTCCGTTGGGTTATTGACCCTCGCTAACCATGGTGGTTACCTTAATTGTTTTAAATTCTACTACCTATTAACAACCTACAAGTTGTTATTAGTAGGTAGGCAACCAAAAAAAATTACCTTACCTATGTATACACCATATACTTACTTGGTAGTCCTTCATTTTAAAACTTGTCTACCATTATACAAGACCCACTTCTTACGACATGGGTTACCAAGTTGAAACCATATATTAACTCAATCGACATTCATCCACAAATTAGTCATATGGGCATCTAGTGGATGACCAAAAACATGAGTTCCTTTAGGATTTCCTTCTTGATTTATGACGACAACAACATTGTCATTGAATTGCACACTTGGTGGGGTGTTGTTTCACTCTAATTAATTCATATGAATAAAAGTTAACTAAATTCTCAAATTTTAATGCCAAAAACCATCCAAAAAAAAACATGGATCCTTGGACATCCTATGGCCTAAAAGAAGAGGTTGCAAAAACCTTCTAATTATCCTTTATCAAAGTATAATTCCAATAGAAAATGAAAATGAATCCTGGAAAAATATCTAACAAATAAGAACCTAACAACTACATTGTATATGTTAAAACTTAGGTGAATTAGAACACTCCAAATTCTTTCTCATTGAACATCCACATATTCCTAATGGCATTGATCATCCCATAGCCATGTACATCCCAAAAGCTTTGACAAGAATGGATATTCAGCCCAAACCCACCTAGATTGAAAGATCAAACTTCAACACCTAGATTTCAGGTATTATGAATTGCATACCCAAACTTAAAGCACCCAAGCTTAGGCATTCATTGCATCCCACAATAGTGCCTTTTCCCACATTCAAACCCTAACTTTGACATAAACCCATTAATAATCACTCATGAAACCCCTTCTATTATGAATCATTTTCACCACTAGCCCATTTTTAACAAACTAACATGAACTCTACTTTAACACAATAGAAAATCAAAGAATAAAATCATGCACGAAGAACATTCTTCTTTTTATGCATTTCAAACAAAAACAAATATGTCTTCGTACACAAACATAACCAACATTGGAATATTAAGCTCTTTCTCTATCTTCTCCAAAAACCAACAAAAAAACCTTGCCATTGCATAACTACCATCCTTCAAATATATGAAGTTCCTCATCTTCCCATAATCCAATGCACCAATCGGAGCCATAAACCCATGAAACATCATGAAGAACAAAAACCAAGAAAGATAAGCTTGTGAATTCATCTTCTAAAACAAGAGAAACATAATGCCTTGATTTTCCCTCCTCCGTGAATGCACACCTACAAACATATAACAAAAAAACAAACAATAGATTATTTCAAGCACCATATGGTTAACATGTTCATGACAATCACTATTTTCCATCAATTGTCATTTTAGGGCAGTACTTTGGTAACCATTTTACTTTATGGCTCCTTTTAGGTCACGTATGTGGCCACTCACAACATAGAAAATCTATGTTTGCATAGATTAACACCTCAAGGTGTATGATAAATTTGCAAATCCCATTTTGCTCTTTGCCGAGTCTAATCATCTTTGTCCCTAATAATACAAATGTTTGCATCCTCATCTTATTCCCAACCTTGCTTCCTATCTTTGTAACCAGCGAACATGTAAGGTCCTTCCCAACTTGCTAAAAGGGATTTATTCTTACGTGGTTTTTTCATTTTCATCAACACTTTTTCGTCTCCAAAAGATTGAAACATAATATGGCCCTTTCTAGATGCATATGTTTTTTTATGCTTCTTTTGTGCCTAATCAACGTTTTCCAACAAAGACTCATGAAGTTGAACCACTAATTCCATCTTAGATACCATTTGTAATGCCATATCTATAGGAACAATTTGGTCATCCACCATTAGTGTCAAATTGTTTAGTCAATTATCTATGGTCAATCTCAGAGTTTTTTTGTCAAAATCATGTAAGGAAAATATCTAGCACTTGCATGAATGCCACAATGATATCCAAATAAAATCCTTGGGATTTGGAAATCCCGATTCTATATGTTTCCTATAGAGACGACAGTTAGTCCACGCTTTAAGGTTTTTATCATCCTTTCCACCACACCATTGCAATGAAGCCATTGTGGAACGGTGGATTAATGGTTGAGCCTAAAAATTTTGCACATTGTATCAAATTTAGCCATCCACTCTCCCCCATTATCAGTAAAAACATACTTGGGAATCCCAAATCTTCAAATTATTTCTTTTTCAAACAAATTCATAGCAATTATAGTAATGTGTTTTTTCACATTTTTAACTTCACACCACTTAGAATAGTGGTCAATGGCCATTAATACATACTTGTTGCTAGATTTTGTTTTAGGTTATTGGACTAGATGTCTTTAAAGCCACTTGGTAGAATAAATCACATATCGAAGTATTTTTCATTTCTACAATCCTTAATCGCATACTTCTAGATTTTTTAACCATTTCACACCACTTGCATTTTCTGATTAGTTTCCTAAATGATTTAATTATGTTGTGCCAGAAGTTTTTTTTTACTTCAACCAAATTCCTCTGCTCATTAAAGTGTCTAATTTCTTCATGAATCAAATTCATAATCTCATCCCTTTTTTCAAGTTTGGGAACCACCAAATCCTATTACATAAACACATCATTATGCCAATTATGATTCATAACCTTGTGTTTTTCCTTGTCTTTTTTTGCAACATCAAAGACTTATGTACTGATATTTTTTCCAATTAATAACTTCATGTAGTTGACATCCATCCAAATGTTTAAACATTTTTGAGTCCCTTCCTAGTTAAAATCTGTGTCAAATTTTATTGATTTTGTGCCTCTTTTCCTGTCCACAGTCTATTGGACCTCCATCACCATTTGTTCATAATCAATTGCAATAAACTTTCTTTTTGCACAAATGGGAAGCAATTCAAAAGTGAGTCCTCCAAGAGCCGATTCATGGTTTTTAATTATTAGATCCTTTTCTTTTGTTGTTTCTAGTAGTAAGTCATCCATCAACTTTGATAAAGTAAACAAGTTTGGCATTTCATGAAACTCAAAATTGCCAATCATAAATTGAATCCCATCCTTTGTGGCATTCTTTGAGGCAAACACCACTTAATTAAGTACTTCAACTTAAAAGTCCTCATTTCATCTGAAACAAACACTAGATTTTTATTCAATACATCAACATTAAAATGTTTATTGCCAAGATGGTGGACAATCTTGAAGTGGAAATCTTCTAACATAGAGATCCACCTTCCTTTTTTCCATTTACATTAGAAACTATCATAAGCCACTCCAAAGGTTTATTGTTGGTTTGTAACAAAAAAAATATTTGGTGCAAAAATTGTTTTAAATGCATAATTCCCCAAATAAATGCATAACATTCACCTTCCATGGGGTGACAATGTCTTTATAAAGGCATCAAACTTTTATTGGCATATGTAATCACTTGTTTTCGCCTTCCATTTTTCTAAAGACTAAATTGCCCCAACTCCTTTTATTAACCAGTCCACATATAGTATGAATGTCTTCAAGAAATTTGGTCTAATCAATATAGGTGCCTCTGATAACATTTACTTTAGTGTTTCGAACACAACTTGGCATTAAGGTGTCCATTGGAAAATTAGATCTTTTTTTGTTAAATTAAACACAGGTCCAACAATCTTAGCATACCCTTGTATGAAGGCCATGTAATATCCTATTGAAGCTTCAAGAGGGCTCGGACATTGGTAACAAGCAAAAGAGTTGGGAGTTTGGATATAACATTTACCTTGGTTGGATCTAGCTTTAATCCCTATTGACTAATCACATACCCTAAAAATGTGATTTCCATGGCTCCAAAACAACATTTGCTTGGGCTTAGTTTTAGGTTAACATATTTTAGTCTTTCAAAGACCAATATTAGATGAATCAACTGGCCAGTTTAATCACTATTATGGATGTTAACATCATCCACAAAGATCTTAAAGGACTAATCAATCCAATCTTGGATACCTCAACCATAGTATAGGAAAAAATGCTTGTCACATTTTTTAACCCAAATGGCATAACATTCCATTCAAAAAGTCTAGACTTGGTGGTCACAATAGTTTTTCAAACATCTTCATTCAACATTTTAATTTGCTAGAAACTTGACTATATGTTCAAAGCAAAAAACCATGAAGACTTCCCAAGTTGTGTCAGAACATCATCAATCAATGGCATAGGAAAAAATCTCACTTGGTTTGAGAATTCAAAGGTTGATAATCGCCACAAAACCTTTGAGTCATGTCCTTCTTTACTAGTAGTGTAACCTTACATGCATATTTAAACATGCTCTTGAATACTTTTCCCAATTGAACAATTGCTTATATCTACCGATTTACTTTAACTTCTTCCTAAAAAGATAACCTGCCAAGCATCATCTTGTAGGGAAGAAATCTTTGCATATCAATGGAATGTTCTCCCATGTTACAAGTACCCAATTCTCCCTTATGTCAAGCAAACACATCTTGAAACTATTGTAATAAATCAACAAGTTCTTAGTGTTACAACGTTGTCAACCCTTGATTGAATTGAATTTTGGAACATATCTCTATCCATCTATCTCCATCACATGACATACTCATAGATGGTTCTACCATTCCAACAATCTAAATAGAAGGTGCGGATTTGATAACAAAACTTGTTGAACGTTCTTTTTCTTCTATTTCCACCCATTGTATCTAGTCTTGATAATTATTTGTTAAAGTTAGTTGTGCCTCCAACAATTTTTGATGTTGTTGTTATAGTATCAAATTCACCATCTAAGTTGGAGCGTCCCCCCATATTAGGTCATCAAGCCCTTGATCCATCAAGTATTCCATAGATCTCTGTTCATTATGTAGGATCATTTCATGATGATCATATGCATCACTTTTAGAGTCATTCATTTTAGAATCAGAGATGAAATCATAATTTGGATCAATGGGATTTGCATCTTCATTGTGTAATTGATTTACTAGTGATAATCCTTGTATCGCTTCTCCGATAGACTAAAAGCTTGATGATTGTTCCTATTCCAAAACAAGTTGCAACATGTTGACTAGAGTCAAAGGAAATAATTCCACTACCATTCTTGGACTATTTTGTACTTCGATAACACCTTTCTCAACATCAACTACTATTTCGATCTTCATCAAGAAGTCTAGACCCAGTAGGATGTCACTGCTATAAGTGTCTACAATCAAGAAAACCATGTTGCATTAGATATTTCCAACTTTGAAAGGAAGATCAATAATCTTCCCCAATGCTCTAATTATGGTACTTGACGCAGTCTTGAAACTTTTTGTCCCAGATACCATGTGCATGATTCTCAACTTTCTAACAATTTTATCTGCCATTATTGACATGGAAGCACTTGTATCCACTAGGCCTTCTATCAATCCATTTAATTTTCAACAGTCAAATCTGCAGTTTTACCTTTGTGGCTTTTGTTGACACAAACTTGTTTGATTGTAAGAAAAATCGGGATCATAACATGTGTCACTTGTTGAACTTCTTCATCTTTGTGCTTTTTGGCCCACTTCATTAGGCTTTCAAAGTATTCCAATTCATCATGGATGGTCATAATAGTTTCCAAAGGCATAAATCTTATTTTACCTTTTAAGAAATGGGTTAGAATTTTTAATTTGGTAGCACTTATCTCATTTCCCAATTTCCTTAGTGTTGTAATATCCTCCTCATGAGGCCTTTCTTCATCTTTATCAACCATAGGTGTAACAACTGGATTTTTTTTTCTTGGCACTCTTGTTCCAAAAAAAATGTTATTATTTACTCCACATAATCAATTCAATTTGCCAATGTGGCCTTTTCATCATTGATTAAAACTTCCAAATAATTTGTAGAAATAGCAAGTCATTTTCCATTCTTTTTCCAACAACGTTCTTTCATGTGTCGTAGACCAAAACAATAGGAACATTTAAGTCCACAAATTTTTGTTTTGTGCCCCCCTTCACATTACTTGCATTTTAGTCTATTAGAAAACATTGAACATGTAGAAGCACTATGGCCTACCATATTGCATAATTGACATACACTTGATTTCCTTAGAATTCTAGGTGGGATGATTTCCTTGCCACTAAATCCCTTAAGTTTTCTATCAATGTTTCATTAAGAGTGTGAATTTATCGTTCTGTTGAGTTCTCCCTTTCATTGGTTTCTTCATCCCTTTCCTCCTCCAAAGGTTCAAAGGGTGTTTCCCTAATTTCTCCAAATACCTTCTCAACTTCACTGGTTGCTATTAGTAATTCATCCATGTCCACATATGTATGCACCATACATAACTTCCTAATTTCTAGCTTGAGATGGGCGAAAAACCTTCTTTTCCTTTTTGCATCAAGGATTTTCCCCTTTACAAATAAGTGCTCAAGCTTGACATAATATAGTTGAACCCGTTGCTTTGGTTCTTGCCTAATCGCATCCATCTTCACCTTCAACTCCTCATGATCATACTTTCCATATTTAGCCATTATCAAAATCCATAATGTTTGTCAGTCTAGTGGTGCAAGGTTTAGTCTTTTGTATCAATCTTTTATTTATCATGTAGGTTTAGCTTGGTAATTTTTAACAACTTTTCCTCATCATATTCTCGAACTTCTACTGCCATTTGGAGTCTTTCTGCCCAATCAAATACATCCTCCAAATCTTTCCCCCAAAATATTTATTTATACCTTTAGGATTGGTCATTTTGTAATAAATCAAAACATATTTCCTACAATGGAAATGTTTGTTTCAAATTGTCAATTTCAAATACTTCCTCCCCCTTTTTTGACCTCATAACTCTAATTTTATTATCTCTTATCCTAACATTAAAGCACGTGTCACTTCTTCTGACAAAACCCCATCCTAATTTGCCATACAAACCCTTGGAAAATACCCAACATTGTATATGAACATCTTTGCCTAAAAACATTGTCCTAATGATCTTGTCTCTTGTATGTATTTTGTGATCAAGCTCATGTCTATAAAATTAGATGCAACAAGATTCTATTTCTATTTCCATAAGTATCCAAATGTTTCATAACCTAGGAATTAATGAAGGTAATTCCCTAATTATTTTTTATTGCCCAATGATCTCCAAAAGGCCACAAGATAGTGTAAAAGAACTTGTTTTCTTATGTCTAAATGATGGTCCATTGCCTTCCGTTTGACCCTTCCCTTGTCTTGATCCAAATTACAACTTTCATGAAAAACCTAAAGTGCATAACTCCAATTGCCAAATCTCCAACAATAGCCAAATGAAGATTAAATCCACTTATTATCACAGAGGCAAATCTAGTGATTTTAATAGTCACAAAACCCACATTGGATTTCTTGGAAAATGCAACATCATCTTTAGATATAATTCCCATTTGGTTTTTTGAATTCACAGTCAATTAACAAAAATGATATGCTTATGTTGCATTTTTTTAGTTAAAGAACTTTTACTATTCACCTTCAACAACAAGAACAAAATCTTAAAATGCAATTGGTAAGAGTGAGAAGGTTTGTTCATTTGAGTTGTTTAATTGGTGATTATTGTCTTCACATAATTTCCAATTCAAGGTGTGTGATGTTAGCCTTGATGCTTCTACCTTTAGAAGCTTGTTTGTAGCTTGAAATACCTTTCAATTCCCAGAATGAAGAAACAAGTAAAATGGTCAGGAGAAGTTACACATTGAGGTATCTAGATATCACTAATTTTAGGTAATCCATATGTTTTAACAATTGCAAAATCGTCTTCTCTATGCAAGGTAGGTGGTGAAATGGAATTATTGTTGAAATTGCATGCATGTTCGCCACTCATGTTGTTCATTCCCCTTCACTAGAGCCTCTTTCCAATCATCAATCACATTATACCAATTTTTTTTCCCCTAAGAAGTAAGAAACAAAACCTGGAAAAAAAAAAAAAAAAAAAAAAAAAAACAATTTTAAA
>Ga0209611_10000839_pt1 | contig 48946 bp, 29 predicted proteins | sample S1TSphgellanicum_3_FD_187693 | JGI IMG/M metagenome (GOLD analysis project Ga0209611, IMG submission 187693) | Host-associated microbial communities from peat moss isolated from Minnesota, USA - S1T2_Fc - Sphagnum magellanicum MG (SPAdes) (version 2) | ecosystem: Host-associated > Plants > Peat... | reverse complement strand
ATACCTCTAGCTACTTACTGAAACAACAAAACAAACAAACAAGAAGAAGGAGCAGATCAAACTGTTATGGACCGACTACAAACAAGTGGAGAATTACAAGACAAGACAAGCTTTATTGATCCATCAATTGGTGTTGATCTGCTGAAGGGTTATTCCCCAGACTATCTCCTTTTATAACCCTGAACCATACTAGTTCCAAAATATCCTAGGCCATGATATTGCCAAAAGTATCCCAAATATCCCAAAATATCCTAAGACATGATATTGCCAAAAGTATCCCAAAATATCCTAGGACATGATATTGCCCAAAGTATCCAAAAATATCTTAGGCCATGACAGTAGATACGAAATTTTTTTTTCTCACTTTTGCAATGGTGTTCAAATGGTAATCATCCATAAAAAAACCTTAACCATATTCAATTATAAACAAGTTCTAGGGTTAAAAACTTGTTCACATCCTTTAATTATATGGTTACTTACTGTAAAAAACTAATGATATATAGATTTAAAAAAATTGACAATTTTTTTTTTTTTTCAAAAACAAAATCTTTTGTTTATGTTGTTGCCCTTTAAATTGGCAAAAAATGGCCACATGAATAAATATTAATTAAATAGTCAATATAGCTATTTAATTTTCAAGACCATTGTATTTGTTTAACAACATTAATCATACATAAACTCAACTAATTAATTACACAACTTTCATTAATAGAAATTGGCCACAAACGACTTGCAAACTAAAATTTTTATCCCTTATGTTTTGGCTTTCATTCTCATCTTGAAAAGTATATAAACAAAGTGATTTGTTTTACATTTTCCTATTAAAAAAGATGGGCATATGGGATGAGTCAATTAAAACGACTTAACCCAAAATGAAATATAAATATTCATGTACTTACACCTAACTACCTATTTCCCTAACTTACCTACTTACTTTTCTACCTATCTACCTACCTAAGTAGGTATTTGGCTTAGGTAAGTAAATAAGTTTTATTTAAATAGGTGTTTATCCTAGATGGATAAGTAGGTATATAGGTAGGTAAGTACCTAGTTCAACTTACATACCTAAATATTGATTTAATTTTAATTTGGAAAAATTCAATTAATATGCCACATGGCAAATTTTTATTGCACCATGTGTCACAATCTAAACCATCCAAACATAAAAATTAAATGTCTTAAATTATTTCAAAATTATTTCAAAATAATTTTAATTATTAAGAGTTGGGACACATGGTAACACATAACTTGTTCCCATTATTCACCAAAAAAGTCACATCTTAGTTGCAAGCAATAATATGTATATGATTAGTCAAAGGATGAAGGCATATTTCATTGACTTTTTCTTTCATCCAAAATTCATTGTCATTTGTGATTAATGTGAATGTGACTTGTCTAACACAACTATTAAGATTTTAGTTGCAAATGTTTCTTGCAACTAAAAATTTGTCGCATGGACTAGTTGCAAAATGGCCATTGTCTACTAGTGTTTGAAAAAAATCGCAACATGTATATTTTAATATTATTCTTTTTCATGATGTATGAGTATGTTTTATCTCTGTTTTTTTTAAAAGTAAAAAATAATAATTTGGTAATGTTTTGCATTAAGTAGTTGGATCACCACCCTTTGCCTATTCCCCAAATCAAATTTTTTCTTTTGGTGTTGAATTTTTGCAACTTGGTGATTCTTTTTGGGAAAAAATGGAAACTTCAGTGCAAATTCTAGGAAAACTACAAAGAATAACAATTTCGGCAAAAAATTGAAATCACAAATTTGAAAGAAAAAAAGGTTATTCCAAATGAATAAGTTTTTAAAAATAATTTTAATAATTCCAACATTAAACCTATAAATAATTCCAACATTAGACTTATTTTAAAAAATTTAGACAATTTTTAAAACCTTATCCAAAAAATTTAATTTTTTTCTTAAAAAGCCAAAATTTTACACTAGGTTTTAGGACTTATAGCCAAAATATAGATAATTTTAACAATTGTATGTCTCCCTATATGATTGATAACCAAAACATGGTCTATTGTTATAAATAAATTATCAAGTTATAGCTTGTTCTCTTGAGAGAAAATGGGTTATGTTTTTCAAAAGTTTACATAGCCATGATGAAGTCCAATCCTCCATACATGCTTTCAATCCACCAAACACAATCCAAAAGAATTGTCTATAGGAGTGGTGAAACTGATTTGGAAAATAGAGTAAAAATAAGACATGCATGATATTAGCTTCTTCATAGTTGTACAGGCTGGTCATGTCGAGGTAGTGAGTTTTCAACCCAAATTGTTCTTCCTTGTATTACCCCAGTCCAAGTCACATCCTTGACATTGTTCGCTTTCAAAAAGTGACGCACTCCCAACTCCTTAAAGGGTTCAAATGTGAGCCCAAGTAGAAAGCAACGGAAAAGGGAGGAGTCGGAGCACGCTCCCTAGCTCACAACACTTTGAGGGGTAGAGGGGCGTGTTGGAGCTCCGGGATGGGACTAGGAAGAGTTGACAAGCTTCACTCACTCACACGGGCCTGCACACAACCCACACAAAGTGGTTAGTGCATAGTTGGAACACACTTGGTGCTAGGACGAGCCACAGGCAACACGGACACACAAGACTCACCACGGCCCGGACTTGGGGGAAGCCACCACCTTCCCCCTTATAGTATACTCTGTAGCTCTCCACGGAGGCTACACCCAAATGGCTATTTTTCCTAGGACTCCCACTCGCGCCAAATGGGACTCCCGCGACTTTGGAGCCCCATAACTTTGCGAGCAGACCTCAGATTGCAATGCGGTCTGAAGTAAAGTTGTAGCTCTCGTCGAGATCTTTCCAACGATATGTGGCACGCCCCCTGCAGCTAAGTAAATCGGGTCGATTCCTGACTTTTTGTGGTCGGGAGTCAAACTGGCAGTTCGACTCCCGGCCCTTCTTTTGGCCATAACTTGTGTTTCAGATGTTCAAATGAGCAATGCGAGCCCATTTTAGACATCTACGCTTCAAGAGCTTTCCAATGATATAAAGAATGCCACGAGCCATTGAGTTTTGACCTCTGCAATCGCTCTCTGAAGTTTCGGGAGTCCACCGGGACTCCATCTCCTAAAGTCGGAGTTGCCTTGGGAGTGTGAGTGTTCACTCCCTCACACTCCCTCACACTTTCTTACACTCCCGGGAGTATGTGATGTGACTCCCCGGGATCCTCCTGGCTTAACTCCCAGACTTCCTCTTGCCTTGGCTCCCGGGCTTCCTCTTGGCCCGGACCCTTGCAATCTCTTGGCCTTAACTCCCGGGCTTTCTCTTGGCCCGCAACCTTGCAATCCCTTTGCTTTGGTTGCGAGCCCAAAGCTAGGGTTGCAACATATAGGCTGGTCATGTCGAGGTAGGGAGTTTTCAACCCAAATTGCTCTTCCTTGTATTGCCCCAATCCATGTCACATCCTTGACATTGTTCGCTTTCAAAAAGTGCAAGTTCTGAGCACTATTTTCTTAAATTATCTTCATGTTTACTTCTGGGTCAAGGATGATGCAAATCAAAGAAAAAAATTTATTTTGCACATGTTGTTGGAAGAAGGAAAAAAAAGATATGGAAGAATAAAGAAGAGAAGACATTAGCATATCACAATGAGTGAGTGTGTAAGGATTTGATTTTTAGGCCTTACTACTACAAACAAGAAAATGACAACCTACAACCAACATTTGTAACGGTGTTCTAAGGTTCCATAGAGCCACAATCCTAGTTGGGACTAATGCAATGTCCCTTATAGTTCAAAAGTAAAACCCAAAAGATAATAACAACAACAATCTGATTCCAATTGAAAAAGAGGAAAGAAAAAGGATGAAAACCACAATTTTGTTAGAAGAATCCTATGCTAATAGGGTGCTTTTGATGTCATTTCCAAGTGTTGTTTTGATTGTTAAATAACGTCATACTATTCACCTCTTGTGATGACTACCTCCAAGTTCCTTTCTTCCAAGCTCTTTTTTTTTCTTTTTTCCTCCCTTTTTTTTTCCATGTACTTTTTAAATCTCAAACCATTGAATCGTCCCAAAAGTAATTACACCATCACAAATCAACAATTGAAAGGAATCAAGGTTGTCATTCATTGCACATGGCTAATTCTACATGCTAGCGCCATAAGAGCAACGGATGCACTCCCTTCCTTGACCATTGATCTTATCGCTTTTGCTACATTACATGAATCACATAACATACAATAACCATTACATGCACCACCAGCAAATGCAGAAGATCTAGTGGCAATGTGCAAGTTGCACCTTTGGGGCCTCTCTAATTTGCACCTTAAACCCTTGCAAGACTAATGTTATAAACAATTTGATTTTTAATGGAGAACTTTTAAACATCCAAACCAATTTCAAAAGAAAAAGATTGAAAATGAATTGCATTTTCAATCACCAAAAGTTGGAAAAAAATACTAAAAATTGTCAAATTATTATGTCATTTTCAATGTGTTGCCTAAAATATAAAAAAGATTGCTTGTCATTAATAGCCTTGGCATATTTAATTTAATATTCCATGATATGATGGCTAATTTTTCTATGATGCACCATATTTAATCACCACAAGTAAGTGTTTGAAAACTAAGTAGAAGGGTGGCAAACTAAAGCCTAAACCCTAAAAGAGTTTCATAAGGTGAAGGATGGGGGTAAGGGGGGGACTCGAAAAAAATGTCATGCTAGATAAAGGGGATGGCAACCTGAAATACCTATTAGATTAGCGGTTTAATTTTAGATGCAAGATGGATAGGGTCATAATCTTGAGGGGGAGACCACATAGAGTGGAAACTTGGAAGGTTTGATAAGACTTGTGACTAGGTTAAATTGGGCAAAAAGGAACTAATGGCAACCTCTTAAGTCAACATGATTAGTTTTGAAAAGATGATGTGGTAGCATAGGATTGGATGAAAAGTCTTGAGATAACGTTAAACAATAGTATTTGAATAATGTTTTTACACTATTTCATTATGTTGAAAAAATTGGTTATGGGCTTAAAAATGTGCTAAAAGGTATAAAAGGTATTTTATATTTATTGGATTACTTTCAAACTTATTTAGATGCTAAATTAATATATTAAAAATGTCTTTATATAAATACAACTTTCAACATCAACTTAATTAATTAAACTTATGAACATCAAAACCAAGGACTAGTTATGAAAAAAATGGTTCGAATTTACTTGGTTTTATTCAACTAAAAAAATAAAAATACTTGTTGCCATCTAAACAAAGTTAGGCAATTGAAAAATTTCACCATTTAGGCAAGGTCAAAGTGACCAAAAAAAGTCACCATTTGGACAAGGTCTAAGGTCTAGTGATTGAAAAAGATCATGACCTAAACAAGGTTTAGGGTCCAGTGATCGAAAAAGGTCACCATTTAGATAGGGCCCAAGGTCTAGTGATTGAAAAAGGCCACCATTTAGATAGGGCCCAAGGTCTGGTGAATGAAAAAGGCCACCATTTGGACGGGGCCCCATCTAGCAACAAAAAAAGGTCGCCATTTAGATATGGTCCAAGATCTAGCAATCAAAATTTGATTGCCAATTGGATAAAATCAAGGTCACCATCTTGACAAGTTTCAACATCCAATGATGAAATTTATTCGCTTTCTAGCTTGGCCCAATCTAGATGGTGAATTCAACTTTGTCCAATTCATGAACATTGAATTTAATGAAATTAACAATAATATAGATATATTTAAATATAAATAATAATAATAATATTTTAATATTTTAATAAATATAAATAATGCAATTACATTATTGAATCACAAAATTAGTTGCAAAATGATGATGCCATGTAAGTTAGTTGGGATGGATGAAAAGTTCATATAAATCGAATTGTTATGTGATTACAATTGCAGGTTGGAACCATGTATCATCTTTTGTGACTAAACTTTATGTGACTTGTTCAAAGCAATTAGACCTTGTAGCAAGTCACATGTGGTCATTATGACTAAAAATTAGTTGTTAATATAGTTGTTTATTTTTCTAAATTACAATTATCATTGCATCACATATAATATAGGAATTAGATTTACCTTATAGAAGGTTGAGATTTTGACACTTGTTTTTTGCAATGTTACACTTCCCTACAATTTAAACTTGGGGGGTTTTTGCTTTCATAAGTTTCTTTAGTGTCTTGCTTTACCACCCGCATAGACCCAAACACATACACATTGACTTTGAACATTGTTTTGACCAATATCATTTAGAGAGTAGAAGTCTTGCTTTTGAATACATTATGAGCATTTTTGTTTTCTTTTTACCACCCTTTAGACATTTCATACAAAAGGTTTAAAGCAAAGCTAAATGTAGAGTTCAATTTATTAACATCTTAAATTCCAAATTTAGGCCATATTTGATTTGATGCATTAGTGGTTGAATTTTGTTTTGGGGTTTGATTTGTGTGATTTGTGGCAACTTGAGCTTCATTTTCTTAATTAATTGAATCAACATAACATAGATATCCATTATCAATCTATGCATAATTAAACAAAGCACTTGGACTAAAAGATGGCTATTGTTAAGCAAAAAAGAAAACTATGATTAGCAATTGTTCCAATTGGTTTAGCTACCTACAACACAAGGCCTTCAAACTAGTATGTATATCATCATAAAGAACATCAACGTAAGGACATGATGGTGCATAGCATGGCACCCATTGTTGTTGCAAACTAAGTACAACAATTACTTACAAAGTTCAATTGTAAAGGACTTCATTCTTGTATTTCAAAGGCTTATTCTTGCATTTCAATTTGTGATGTACCACCACCAACTCAACTACCAAAAAAATTCAAACCAAATGTGAGAATTGAACATGATGTACACCAAATGTTATTCAAATTATAATGGGTCTTTCAAAAATAGGAACAAAAGATCAACCCCAACCACATATTGACGATAGATTCTCAATGGAACAACTTGGACAACTATGGCAACACAACCGAATGACACTTTGAGTTGATGTTCTATAAATCCCTGAATCATTACATTTATGCCCATTTGTTTGACTAGGCTTTGTGTTACTCAAGAACTTACACATTGGACTTTTGTTTGGATAGTTGGTCACCACATCAAGATTCACTTAACAACACAAAGTCAATGTGTTCTTTAGTTGAGGATCAAAAAACATCCTAGGAAATAAACTCCTCATTTAATAAAAATAGAAGTAGACTTTTAGTTACTGTACAATGCAGTGCCCAAACCTAAAACTTTCCCTAATGCCCTAAGGAAGCATAGAATTTAGGTAGCTGAAACCAAAGTTTGGAATTACCAATATGCGTTACACGTAGTTCTCAACTTTGAACAACAGCAGCCATATTTTATAGTTACCTTAAAACTACTGTCAAATCAGTCAAAACCTTGAAACAGAACCACGCGGCTTTGTGCAAGGCTGAGGACTGTTGGCCAGCAAATGTTCTCGGCAGAGCCCGTTGGGGCCTGTTTAGAGTCTACCCTAGGGATGTTGCCTCACTGTCCTACCTACCTACAGTACTGCCTAGCACCTAGGTACCGACAGTTCGCAACTTCGCCGCACATTTCGAGGGTGAGATAGTCCACCTCACCGCGTTGAGATTCCTGAACTGCAGGCACTTGGAGATGATAGCTATGCAGATTCAAACACGAACAGTAAGCTTCTGATCATGGGAGCGATCGGTGAGCCATATGCCCCTCGTGTCTGGAGCAAAATCGAGAGGTTTCTGGAGAGAAGCTTTGGGAAGTTTTCCAGTAGTAGCCATTTGTTGTGAAAACGTCGTATGCAGGTTGTAGGCGAAGATATACGGGAGCAAGTTATTGAATAGGTTCTTCTTTTGAGCTGTCTTCAAGTGCTCAGAGATAGTCAGAAGTTTCCCATAACATCTTCCACAAAACTCTTGTGCATTCAGGAAGTAGTAAAATGGGGGCAGATTTCTCTAGTACGTCCAGTTGTGAGTTGAATCGAAGTGAGGATGAAATGGGGGATCTTAATAAAAGATTTGCTAGACTGGCTGCCATCAAAAGCGAAGAGCCAGTTGAAGAAGTCTCGCAAGCGGTAGGAATCATGCAGGATGTCAACAAATTGATGAGGGAAAAAATTTATGGTCACCTCAGTACTGAATCCGATACGGCAAGGCGCAATTCTCTTGGCGATATTCTGGACACTTTCTATAAGTGCAACGAGAAGACACTGGCCGTGCTGGATTCCCTTACAACTGACAACGCAAAACTTGAAGATGGTCTTGCAGACGCCAAGAAAGCGGGACAATTGATGGTCAAAGATCCTACGAATGCCGAGAACATAAAGATTTGTATCATCAAGGCCAAACAAAATTTACAGGTTCACCTTTTCTATCCCAAAATGTCTTGCTGCAAGCTCATACTGTATGCATACGAGTGATCCGTCTCCCTGTAACCTAATTTAATGCTAGAAGCATATTACTCTCCTAGTTGTGAGCCACAGACAGATAGGTTGACCGTGAATTGTGCTCGTGACCGACAATTAAACTGAAGATCTTCCAGAGTTCTCTCTTATTTCGTTTCCAAGATTCTCGTCCCTTGCTAATTTCCTTTCCAAGTCTTTCTCTTGCAAGCTTGTATTTTTACCTCTGAGGTCACCTTCGTGCTCATTACATGTTTGACATAGTTTAATCCTGTGATCTGTTCTCTGCAGACTGGGTCTCGTGACATTCTTCCCAGAATGCGAAAAGAAATTGATGAAAGCTTGCAATCTTACATTGATCTCTTGAAGAAGATCGAGGAAATCAGCAAAAAATTCAAGTCAGCGCAGGATAAAGTACAGTTCAAGAAATATGGTATCTTAGCGCAAGTAGCCGCCGTCGCGGCTGGCGTCGTCATCGTAGGAGTATGTGTAGCTCCAACCTTTGCTCTTCCCGCGGCTTTTTTCTACGGCGTCGTTGGCCTCCTCGCTTTCGGAATGTTATATCTTGTGTATATTGCCTGGTGCGAATTGACGAGAACAAACGATCCTTTCGAGGAAACCATAGTTTTGTTGAAGAGGTTGGGTGATAAAGACGTTGACCGGGTGAGGTCAGGGGTCAATTTCACACGATCAGCAATTATAGATCTGGGCAACACTCTAGGCCAAGTGGAAACAAGGATTGACATAGCTGCGCATTATGTGAGGGGTCAGGATGCGATGAACGAGGCGGGCCATAAACTGATTGAGTATTGCGACAAGATGGAAAAAAAATCTAAAGCACTGCAAGAACAGATCGAGATTCTGCGCACGGATGTTAATAATGTACAACGATCGCGTTACCAATACAGGTAGAAACAAGTGGCTGTTGGCTTGGTTAACACCTGTGCGCGATTCAACGATCCTACAGCTACCGCATGAAGCGACCTCTGTTTGTGCCCACGTATTGAAGCAATGAAGAGCTCCTCCAGCGGCGCAAGAAAGAACAGTCATGTGTGAAGGAAACTCTCGGTATCTTAACTGTTGAATTAAAGGTTGCTGCGCCTAGAAGACAAATCAAAGCACCAGGGCGCACCGAAGCTCAAGCATCTCGTCGATCTTCTTCAAATCTGCTTGGTTCAGTTGGCTTAAGGTTGAGCGCAGTGTAGCTGCCGTGAGGAAGATCTTCAAATCGGAATGGTCCAGTGGGCGTGTTAAAAGAGTAACTCAGAGGCGGTCAAACTTGAGTTACTGTTGGATAATGGGTTTGAAGATGTTTAGATCAGTGAGTGAGTAGTTAATCTTTCACCAACTCTTGGGTTGGACTTCCACCCACTCCTGGCTATGTTTTGTCCACTGATTTAGGATCTAATTTGTTTAGTCTTTATTACATGAGCAGATTTCTTGTGTATTTATCTCTGCAGTGTTTGTTGTGTGTGTTTAGTGGCCAGCAAGGGTATACTCATGCACATGATAGTGTGTACATTCTAGATCGGTTTGCTAGATCAGACATATAACGTCTGCACTCTAGATTTGTTGGTTTGAGTTGATCCGGCAGAATGCTCAGGATACACTTTGGAGTCAACGAGGGAGAATGTATTAGGCTACTGTTGTAGTCCTATAATAAGACATGGTTCTCACACATTTGCATGCGTTTGTTTTTTTCATTCATCAATAAATCAAAGTTAGCTACTCCTGATCTAATTTACATTTTTGTTGTAGTACAGTTATAGGATGGCTGACGTTGAAGATTCACGTGGCATACCTGGTTCAGAGCAGTGTAGCTGCCCGTGAGCAAGAGGCGCGGAGAAAGTCTGAAAATCCAGATGCAAGGTTTGGATGACTATGTATGCTATCGCTGGAAAAGAAAGGCCGTTCGTTAAATGAGGAATTATTTTCGTTCTAAACTTATGTGCACCTGAACACATATAGTCCCAAACCCCACTGAGAACAGTGACAGAGAGTACTGAAGCTCCAACATACCGACTCAATATTGCAGAGTCTAAGCAGATGGCTAAGCGGGCGGATCTAAGATTGGCAAAGGTCATGTCTGAAGGTGAGGCTTTTCAGCGGCATGCTTCATTCAAGTATGCAGAAACAAAAGCATGCTACAGAGAAAATATTGAGTAATTCAAATGTTATACATTAAGGGCATGCGCATTGGTTGGCTGTACGCACATTGGTTGGAACTCTACTCTTGGAAGCAGAATATATCAATACCATCCTTCACATAAACAACTTGAATCAGGAACCAAGCATCTGGCTGCAGATGTAACTCTTCGTTCCATTTCAGAAACAAAGAGTGGCTAGCACGGCAAATCTTACTAGGCCATTGAATCCAGCTGTACAAGGGGTACAAATGGGTACATTGCATTGTTGAAGTTCACTAAATAGTGATTCAAGTACACCTTGCTTCACCAGCATCTTGAGTTAAAAGAAAGGTGTCCACCTTTCAAAGGAAACAGCCCGATGATGTCTTGCAGTGTTCACTTGAGGTGCATTCATGGTATTGCCCATACTCGAAATTCTTGAAGGACTTCTGATATATGGTGAAAAACTAAAAGCTATAACCATATTGTAAGATGAAATGGTCAAACCCCTGCCCATTTTTTTTATAGATCAAACATAAAAATTAGGCACCAAACTACCCCATTAACTTTCACGGCTAGGCAATGCATCCAAAGTACGTACCTGACCTAATTTTGTCATTTGTATTTGCAGTACAGCCATGGGCAGAACTTTCACGTGCGCTTCGAGGCATCTCACAAATTTATAAAGTCCTTCCAGCACGTCTGTTCCTAATGCGAAACATTTAGACCTAAAATTAAGTCAGATATTTATAGGGGAAGGGCAGGGCCCGCAGGCATTCAAATGCTTTCAGGCACAGGGAACTGGGGCTAGGCCTACTGCCCACATTTTGTATGCCTTTAATTTAAACAACTGAATGGCCCCCGGCCCTGTCCTTCCCATAAACATAATGGGCGAGGGGCAAGACCATTCCACTACATTGAGGTCTTGGGTGGCGGATTCAATGAATTTCCTAATAAAAAAATCATGTCCAACAGACACATTTTGGCTATTATTATGAGAGCATGATCATCACCACAGGATTATGTCATATAATGTTGTCAAGAAAATGACCTAATCTGCCACCCCTGACCCTCATGTACTTATTACTGTCTTATGTGTCAGTTCTCCTCAAGAGGGCAGGAATATCCACGATGGAGGATTTGATACAATAATATTTGCAATGTTTAAGCATATGGACATCTTCCGCTCTCCTGGAACGTGACACCTTTAAAGCTGAACTTAAATTGATGAGCAAAATAGTCAGTTTTCTTTTCTTTTAATTTGAAAATGTGCATTGTGATGTATTGTACGTCAAACCGGGTCATATGCTTTGAAGGTCCATTGGACATATTTGGTGGAATGGTTGAGGTTGTATGTGTCCATGATATTGGAGAGAAACCATACATGAACAGCTTATGGAAACATTGTTTCAGTGTGTGCTAATGTCAATTGCACTGTCCATTTGTCTGCTGAAGCTTCCAGAATATAAGCATTTTTCAGGAATACCCATTCATATAGCCTATGCTCATTGTTAAAACACAAGAGGACACCAATTAAAATAAAATATTCTACATCTTGGTCTTCTTGCTGATGGACAGTCTAATCAAAGTGAAGGTTTTATTCTTTTGAATTTCTGCTGAACTATGTACCTTAGCATCCAATTTTACCATTTGAAAATGTTGGTACTGAAACAATCCTATCTGACTTTTGAACTGGCCATATACATAGAAAAGTTATAGTAATAGTGTCAGATTATGTAGAGGGTGGAATTAGGTGTTTGAAGCTAATCAGCTGATCATATCCCTCACAATCCCCTAGCCTGGTTTAATCTACTATTGGTGCAATGTGCTGTCATTGTATGCACATTGAGTTAGCTGGTAGCTATCTAGTGCTCAAACCTAGTTGGCTAGATTGGGTAAGAAATGTGAATCCAAAGGTTTACCTACCTGTTAAGGGTGTAGCTGTTGAATAAGCCTTAGAGTTATGGTTTCCAGGCTGACATAGGGCAGGAGGGTGGGATCCGAGGCTCTAGCTGTTGTGAATATAGTTGTTGAATTAGCTTTAGAGTTACGGTTCCTTGATATTCAAGGTGTAGTTTGGATTTAGATTGGTACATCAAAGGTTATCCCATTTGTTTCCTCTACATTCGTTTCATCCTGCAAGATCACATTCATTTATGGATATCCAAAGTATATTCATTGATGGAAATTTGTTTCATGGGTTCACATTCATCAATAATATTAATTAAATTGAAAATTCATTGTTGTTAGATTGATCCATGAGCGTCTGTGCCTATATAGGGTATTCTATTATTAGATCTTCATATCGTTTGATAGAGTACATTCATTGATGAAAATTCATTGTATATCAATGTTTTAGTTTCTCCCATGTAAAGACTGAGCACATTAATGGCCACAACATTCATCCATTGGTTTTCATACTTATGAAGCAAGTTTACATGCATGATCAACTAATCATAGGCGTTTGATTTGCATGCATCTATAATATCATAGAACCTATTAATAGACATAAACCCAATTAACCCAGGATTTAACCCAGGCCAAACCCATTAAATTCTACTTGAAGTGCAATTTGAAGGAAGATTGTGGCTCAAATGAATCCTATATAACGAATCATTTTGGAGTTTCTCAAAATGAGTCAAAAGTGCCCACTTGGGGTGAGTCTTTATAATAATTTACATTATATTACTACCTACATTAAGGTGTATTTATAAAATGTCTCATAAATGTGTGTAAAATGTCTCATAAATGTGTCATTTTAAAATATTTTGAAAACTTTTAAAGAGTTCATTAAGTGCCAAAAGCACACCTTACAATACATTAAAGGTGGGTTTTGGACCTAATGATAGTTCATTAAGAATGTCGTTGTAAAATTTCTTTCAAAACTTTCAACACGAATTTAATTTATGAGTTAAGATAGTGAAAAAATCAAGCAATCAGGACGTAAAGAATGATTCTCGATAAAGAAAATGCATGAACCCTTTTGGTCGAACCCTTTTGGTGTATGGTTCTGGATTTCAAGGTTACTTGTATTATTTGACAGTGCAAAATTGTGTGCTATAAAATGTTTTGAATTATTAAACAACATCCAAATTTTTAATTCAGTGGATTGGATTGTTTCATCCACTAAAATGTACCTTTGAATATTGGAAGATAAATAATCAATGACTTTCATAAAGTCATTCTTATATATCTATGGATTAAGTTCATTCAATAAAATTTGTTTCAACAATGGAAATTCAAATCATGAAATCATAGTCGTAGTCCACATAGACATATTTCATTCAATTGGGTTAATTTGTATGTCAAATTAAATTATTCCTATTTATGGTTTTTTAAAAATACAAATTCATTCCCGCATATACTCATTATAGTTTGTTTCCACATGAATGGCAATCTCTGGTAGATTGCCATTTGCTTAGGGCAGCTTGAGAACTCTTCTTCAGATTGTTTCTAGACAGGAAAATATATGTTGGAAGCTGGAGCTCCTTTTAAGACTCCACAACATGATTGGAATTGCTTGTTTCATTTTGTTTAAAATCTGAAACAGCATGTTCAGGGAGTGTCAGAATAGCCTGGTGATGAGTTCAGGAGTTCTTAAAGCTATAACCCTGCAGATTAACCAGGTAGAAAGAAACTGATCTACACACAGAAGAAGGGGGTGGTTGAAAATTGAGGGTACATTGGAAGAAAGTTCTATCATTGATCTATTTTGTCATTCCGCTGAAATTCTCACCTGCTTTGAAGCTTCCTGAGACAGCTTGATCCTGTTTTCGTTTTGATTATTAGTGGACGAGCCTACCCGCTGCCAGCAAAACTTGTGAGCTGGAGTGTAGATGGAGAATTGCAGCCCGGCAAGAAAAAATAATAATTAGAAAAGGTGAAACGACAATTTAAACATCCTAATCTCAACTTATAGTTACGATCGCTGCCTCGACGAGATTCGTCGGTAAACGCGTTCTTTGTCTCTAGATCTTTACGGCCCGAAAAATGCTGCAGAGGCCCTGGCGGGAGGTTGTAGACGACTTAATTTCAGTTACCAGTTCGACACGGCATGCCATGACTTTGGAGGGGCGACCACCACTTCATCGCCAGCTTCATCTCCCGGGATACACGGTAAACTAGCCGTGTCTTATCAAGTTAAATTTAGATGGAATAATCCTCTTAGCCACATAACAACATCATTGTCACTTGAATTTTCTTGTAACTAAAAATTTCTTGCGGAAGAATAATGATTTAATCCGAAAAAAAACACATACACAAAAAAACTCTTCATGGTGCCTTTTAAAATGCTAGAACCTATTAGAACCCTAGGTCACGTTTCCACGAGTGCCAACTGGCGCACTATTTGTACTTTCCCTACCTTAATAGTTGGAGAATTTTTTGCAAAAAGTTCTCACTTTTTCTGGGAGTATCCCCCGCCTCCCCGTGCCTCAAATCTGGAGACACCCACCCAATTCAACTTAGGAAACAAGGAAACAAGGCAAAGGAAATGAATGTAGTCAGTACAAAAGTGCTGCTGGTGAGGTAGGTGCTGTAGCAACCGTACACAAGAAGACTTAGAAAATATGCTACATGCCAGAGAGCAAGGAGAGTAGAAATTTCTAAAGATTCCCGCCTTACAACCTAGTACCTATAGTCCAAATATTCATACATTTTTCCCTCAAAACATGGCAACTTGAGGCCATTTTTTCCCCAAAAGAAAAAACACTTTTGCATGAGTAGCACGAACGGCACTATTTTGCTTTGTCGACGCGGTGCAAACTTTGCCACAATAAGAAACAATGTTTATGATTCATAATTAGTAAACATGTTTTTTTGGATTTTAAAATCTTGAAAATTCAATAGAAATCCCAAATTTTCTTCAGACCGCCAGAAGGTAGCTAATAATATAGAAGGATGTTTCCACGTGTTTACTTTAGTATCTTTCTTTGTTTTTTCCCTTGTATTCCCCCTTATTTGTGCGCTTTGATTTATTTATGATTGGCAGGGTTTCATCATTTAGAGTCACAAAATTGAAAAGAGAACACTGGCCATGTGACTGAGGACACGTGAACTTAATTTTAGATATGTCGGGGAATCCCGTTGTTCTGCAACTTGGGCTTCAAAACGAAGTAATGGAACAATATGGGGGAGGAGTTTCCATAGCCTACAACTGGCTTCTTATCTCTAAGTGATACTGTCCGGTAAGTTGAATCTGTACCATTGTATGGAATTTTCAGGAGATACCCTTGAAGAGTAAAGGCGCCACAGTGAACCAGCACCCACCAGTGCACCATCCACTGGATGCCTGTTATTACTCAGTTGTGGATGAACCTCAAGTCAGTTAATATTTGGTTTCACTTTGCTAATAAACTCTGTAACAAATAGGCCTCATATATAGGTGGATAGGTAGGAAAATAGATAATTACTAGATAAGTAGATGTTTTATACACACTATCTACCTATTAACAACCCGCTTGTGGGTTGTTGGTAGGTAGCTAGTAAAAAAACAGCAACTGAGCTAACTACCATGGTTAGCCAGGGAACAGAAACCCAACAGAAAACCGTTTCAGGATCACTCACCATCCTTCCTTCATGGTGCACTGGTGGGAAGCCAGTTCACTGTGGCCTGTTAAAGGTGTTCTCTGGACTGGCTACATGGACAGAGTTAAAATTGGACAGAGCATGTTTAACTTTGTCCATGTAGCCATTCCTGTCTCTGGACATTAATTTTCATGACCCACTTGCCTTGCTTGTCATATTTCTGTATTGCTGGGTGAAGCCTAAGGGTGTGGGAATATTTTCAAACTAAAGCTGAGGTGATAGCTCAGTCTGGCCTAGCATTGTGGGTATGTCTCACACCATTGGCACTATGAGAAAATCATGTTTGTTATAAATAAATTTTTTAGTTATAATTTAGTTCTATCGAACACTTTTTAATTACAACACATAAGTTGCTATGGACATAGTTTTATAATAATGTGCGCCTTACACATCATACCACACAAGGCCAACATTACCATGAACCTAAACACAAGTAGTTACAAGGCATAGGAGAGGAGAGGGTTCTTACACCTACTCACTTAAAATGGGAGGCATCTTACACTTTTGAGTATGTGGAAAGTCCCTTCTCTTTTCTAAGAGGGATATTCATTAAGAAATTTCCCAAACTGTTTTAAGTGCACCATGCTAGTATGATTTGTGCGATTCTATTGAAGTCAAATGTGATCATGACTTTGATGCTCACCACTTGCTTGTCAGCATCATCCTTTGATGACTTAGCACTACCATTGAAGTTGCATGTGATCATGACTTTTGTGTTCACCACTTGTTGCCAACATCCTTTGCACAAGTAGATTGAGTTTAGCCTATTGGTAAGTTGCATCTTGGACTAAAAAGAAAGGGCATACATCCAAAACTTTTTCAATAAAAAAGGAAACTTCAAATCAAATGTTTATCGTGTAGCAAGACCTTGCCATAAGCATTAATGACAAACCATCGTGGACACACAATCCTAACCATATATGCAAATTTACACTTGTTTAGATCAAATCACTTTAAGCTCTCTCTTTCTTGAGCTATCATGGTCTTTTCTATGATTTCCTTTAAACATCAACTCTCATCATATATTATTCTTGGATATAATAATTGAGATTTTCAATTTGTAGTTCAACAACATATACGAAATCCCTTTGCACCTTCTCCAACATTATGGATGTATTAGCACACATACCTACTTGACTAGTAATCCCATACCCAAAAGACATAGATAGTACCCTAGTTCCCATCCCATTGCTTTGGAAGTCTTGACAAAAAGAAGGGTTCCAAGTAAAATTCACTTCAAGTTCAAAGACATGAAAGGATTTCTATATACAATATTGTGTTAACAACATTTTGAATCCAACCTTCCCTTAGAGTTCTTGTAAACACATCTCATTTCTCATTACCCAACAATTCAACTCTAGAAAACACAAAACAAAAACTTCTCAAGTGTATTAAACTTGAAATAACAAAAACCCACCAAACCAACTTATAAACTACATAGAGATTATCATCACTTTCACATGTGCCTCTGCCTTGACACTTCTTGCACTCTACCCTAATTCACCTTGTATAGTGGAATAATTTTAGAACATTCCAAGAAAAAAAAAAACTTGCCATGAAAATTCATCTCGCCAACATTTTCACACACAAACACATTAAAACAAAAGAAAAAAGAAATCTTAGCCTCACACTAATGTCCACAATTAGCAAGCACACGATTTATCCCTCATCTTCCCAAGTCCTCTTATCCTTGCATTTTCCTCTACCACTAGTTTCATTTCCAAAAATAACAAACACACTTGTCTCACACCCAAATTCCATAACAAAATGACAATCTTACAACTTCTTTCCACCATGCAAATGAATTCTTCAATGTGACCTTACCCATGCTTGTGAAGAAGCTAAAAATTAATTTAACACTTCTTTTATTTTGCTTTGCACAAACATCAACTTGAATAACTAAACACTAAATCCTTACATGTCCAACACCATCAATTGCACTCCAAACTCCAACACTAAAACACAACATGACATTTAATTGTACACCAATTATACTTGAGACATGAAAATCCCCAATTTAAGGCTACAACATGTTTATCATTGCATTGGTTGCAAATTAAAAAAGTAATCACTGAAACTAGAAGGATTTATTCCCTTTGTTTGTCACCAAACCAAAGAAAATGTTCCATTTTTCAAGCTTTTGCAGATCCTAGGATCTGATATGGTATGAAGAATAAATTTATAAAGATGGTTTTAATGAAATATCAATCTTTTAAAGGAAGTTGCCCATGCACATTGTTAGTCATATGGTCTATTTGCATGTTTAGGATTCACAATGTTTTTTTTCCAATTTTTTGATGTAGTTGAAGTGGCAATAATCCATAAGATGATTTAGCCGTATATGGTTACATACTAGATATGAAAATAGAGAAAAATCGAAATTCTTTTATATTTTTTGCTACGTATGGGAACTTAATCAGAAAAATCTATTGATTTGGATTTTCTTTTTTGAAATTTGATGAATTTGGGTCATGTTTTCCATGAAAATCCCTGTGTATAGGTCAAAATTTGGAGAAATTTCGCCCCAGAAAACATTGTTTGGGAGTTGAAAAGTTGATTTTTTTCAAGCCAATAGGATTCCAGGAATAATTCAGAAAAAAATAATATTTAAAAATTATTTAAAAAAACAAATAACCTCCTTACATAGGTCAAAACTGAAAAACCCTGAGACTGGACATTTTGGACCAATGTTGTGCAAGTAAATAAATCAATTTTTGGTTCTGACCTATAGATAAAGGTTTGGGTAGAAATAGGTACCTGAATGCTTTTGGATACCTGAGATGAAAAAGGCAACTTATTTTTTTCCATTAAGCTCCTACACGGTTCAATTAAGGTTTACCCATGATACGTACCAGATTTGAAGTTAGGTAGAAATACAGACTCAAGGTTAAATTGGAATGAATGCATGTTAATCCAACTTATTGGGAAAGTCATTTGTAATTCTTTATTTTCCTATCATATTAGTCTGATTGATGAAACCATCCTATCAAAGTTGTGCAACATTATAGTAAGTTTAGCTTGAATGTGAATGATGGTTGAGTTTTTCCATATTTACTCTTGGAAGAATAAGTTTAAAGAAAATTTCAAATCTTAATTAAAAAAAATTTAGTAACCTGTACTGATTTTTTCCCCACACAAAAATGCCTAGTCAATAGATTTTTCATTTTCCTACATACCTAAATGCATCCCTATTGGATGGATTTTTTTAGTTCATGATGTACCTTGCCAACAATGGGTAGATATTTTGGAGTTTTTTGTATACCCAACCAAGAAGGGTAAAGAGGGATGGATTCGGGTATTAGAGAGCAGTGTTGAGTGTGTACAAGAAAATGTTTAAAAATTGGGCAAGGTTTCAAGTCGGGTTTCAAATTGTATATCTTAGAATATTAACCAAGGTCATACTTTGTTCGAAAGCTATTCATTGGTTCTCACTAGATTAAGAACTGGTCACTTGAAACCGTGTTCTTATTATTATTATCTTTTAAATGAGACCTTATCAAGGTATTGAAAAATATTAGGGTCAAGGTTTCAAAATTTGCCCAATACTTTGTTTTATTAGATTCAACCATCACATTAAGGAAATTCTATTAAATCTCGATATGAAATGCTGAAACTCAGCATTTGATGCACATGGTTTGAGAATAATTATAGAGTTGTACACATAAGAGCAATGAAAATATATGTAGCAACAATGGAGGTTTTATAAAAAAAGGGAAAAAAAAGCTTCCTTTTACCCCTATCCCCTTTTTCACTAGGTCAAAAATGACGTTCTACAACTAGGCCTATACACAAGTGATTTAAGTGATTAAAAATGACATAAAAACCCTTGTATCTTGGCCAATTCGACACTAATTATTTTATTTTCAGAAATGTTGAAATTTTCAAAAATTATTTCTTCCAAATCAAAAAATATTGTGAAGGATAATAATGAATATTAATGGTTATGCACAACCATGGGCAAAAGGTAGATGGGTGGGCAACAACACTTGTTTTTCTTGGCACATTTTCACACTATGATGAAAAAAGGGGGGAGATTTTTGGACTCTTTTTTAGTTTAAATCTAAAAAACCTACTACAATTTGGAAAAAATTTGCCAAACTTTGGAAACCACAAAATTGAAAAATATAACCTTGGTGGGCAGGGTAGATGGGCTAGATCCCCTAGCAAGGCCCCATGCCCTTTGAGAATGGTTTTTCAACTCATGCACAATTCATGTGACATTACGAAAACAAAACTCCAATGGTTACATATTTAAACTTACAAAATAACAAGTATGCTATATGTGAAGGAGTTTACAAGGGGGGATGACTCATTAGCAGACAAAAAAATAACAATGAAATTGTTCAAGTCCTACTTAATAAGCACAAGCACAATGGTTGGCCCCTCATCAACCCTAGAAAGCTCCCCTTTGAAAAGAATGAAACGAGACAAGTATCAGTTGGTTGGCAGACCGTTGTTTCATCTTTGGCACATCAATTTCCTCACATTCCCACTCAGTTGGGACCCCTAAAACTTGGGGCTGGGCACAGGAAGTAGCGGATGGTTTTTATTTTATTTTATACCGAGCATGTTGAGCACTTACTAATTGGTCACGCAAAACTTGGATCTGTTTCCCCAGTTCGGAAAGTTTCAGGTCCAGAGTATTGCATAATCGAACCAAATTCCGCCCTTTTTCCCTCACCTCTGGGTTCACATCCAAAATCTCATGTCTTGATCCCAGCTCCCCTATCGCGGTCTGCAGACCGCTAATGGATGAAGCTAGAGTTTCCAGGCTTCCCTCGGTCAGTTCATCGACAGTTGTACTAATGTTCCTCAATGTGGCGATGGTTTGCTTCACACGATTTCCTGTCCTCGCCAATTCGTCTTCTTGCTCAAGGGCAACCGTCTCACAGGACCACAAGAAAACGTTTGCGCCCAAACCAGGGATGGCCAAAATCGTACCCGAAATCGTATCGCTCAGTGTGTTACCACGAACCATGAATACAACACCAGTTATCACGAAAGCTACGGATGCCAGCCTCGCAAGAGCCAATCTTAAAATACCACGATTTCCTAGACATCGTTTATTCCACACCAATTTCCTGCTAGCTAGCTCCAAATCATCCAGGAGCAAGTCGTAAGACTGTAAGAAGTAATTTATTCTCTCTTTCATTTTGTGGAGACTCTGAAACAAATTCAGGAGGGTCAAGATTAGTGTGAAGATCATCTTAAAACGCAAAGCTATAAGGCGTCAGCTGTTTCTACGAGGGCAATCGCAGAGGTAGGTCCAGAAGAGCAGTTTTTTTAAGAGAGAGCAATCCGTCACAGGGGATAAGGCAGGCCAGAGTTCATAGTATTCTTACCCGTTCTGAAGCATTCATGTCAAACACAATGTCTTCGCTCTTCCCGTTCCAATCTCTGGTCCATGGTTCCGGCCCCTCCGGGTTCTGCAAAGACATAAAATCAGACAATCTGATACTGAAAAGTGTAGAAGCATTTCCAACTGCAAGGCAGAGATAGAAATAAAAGAGATTCAAACGCTTTCTTGCCACGAGAATACACAGTCAACCTATCTTTTTGTGCCTCACCAAAAAGGAAATATGATGTTGCCGACGAATAAGTTTGGGTTAGGGTTCGTAATTTCACGCATATGCACAAATTGGAATTTCACAAGACAAAACGTTTAACCTGAACTTGTTGGACTTTGGCGAGCCAAAAAATGATGGGCCCTGTTTCAGTTGTGCTTGTATCAGCCGCATGACCCCCCTCTTTGACGTACGCACATGTATCTTGAAGTTCTGCCACAGAAGTCGTTAAGCCATCCACCAGGTCCAGTGTGCTCTCATTCCGCGACCAAAATCGACTCAGAACCTCATTCACCAAACTGCCAGTCTTGGTGAAGAGGAAAATACGAAACTTTTTCATCTTCCCCTTGTTCGATTCTTCAACAAGTGGCACAGACAATTCCGAGTCCATGCGGAGACTCCGCAGAAAGAGCACGCTGCAGCGAGGGTTTGAGAAAAATCCTCCCGTTCTAGCAAGTTCGTCTACAAAACTACAAACGGACTGCAAGCCAACCTTTCAAGTAACGTTGCAACTTGTTAGAGACACAGCAAGGGTAGACTATAAAACTCCTGAGACATTATTTCTTTAGCTCCAGACACAACGTGCAGATGGTCCACATTACCCGACACAGAGGGCAGACCTGTCTGTGATCGGAAAGACCAACTGATGCTTCACTAGGGCCACAAAAGTCAGACTGTGAGTGTGCAACCTAGGATCACAAGGACCGCGGGTGTGTATTTCCACGACGAAGCCAAGGTGACCCTGAAGTCTACGCTGGAATCTACAGGACATCGAATTTCGGCCTAAAAGAGATTCGTCGGTAAACATCGTTTTCCTGCAAGTTTGAAAATTTTGTGGAGGTCGCCGATTTGGTTTGGCAAATGAGATTTTAAACGTTTTTTTTTTTTTCAAAAGCGAGGTTCATTTTGACGCGTTCTTTCTTTAGGTCACTCAGCCTTTTTCCTGGGCTGTCGTATATCTGTGTTGGGATGCTAGCCACTGTGCATGCATCCCCAAATATTTTTTGAAAAAAAGACTGGGCCCATTCCGGAGCTCTATGTAATAAATGGTAGGCAGAAGTATCTGGCTCTTGTAATCGTCGGAATATGAGAATGACTAAGGGCTAGTTTCCACGTCTTCCGCCCACCCACTATGCAAGCGCAATGAATTTATTCAAATTATGAGTGAAAGGACTTCCATGATCACCTCCCTATTTCTGAACCCACACCTGACCGATTCAGGTGAAGAGAGTTAATGCGACCTCCACCAAGTCAGAATATCTTTGCACTGGTACAACTAGTGTTTGAGGTAAATTGAATGCGAGGCGCTAAATACCCCCTAACGACCTCTGACCGGCGCTGATTTCGGGCCTCAGAGTGCAACCCTGCAGAGAACTGCGTTGTTCTGCCGCACGGTTTTGAAAAAAAACCGCCGGGGAACATCGAGTTCCTGAAACCTCTCCTGTCGCATATCAAATAACGAAAGCGGAGGACCTCCTGAAAGGAGGCCTAGCCCAGAAGAACCCTCACCTATCGCAATAATCTTGGCAAGAATTTTTTTAAAATTAAAAATCTGTGATTTTAAAAAACAATTCATACCCATGTTTTCTGAAACGATGTTTTATTCCATTCCCTTTGTTTACGCTTTAAGTATGGTTGTTATTATATATATATATATATATATTGACTACAATAAGACAAATAAAAACTCATGGGCATCTTGTAATATTATAAATAAATAAAAACACTCAAAAAAGAAAGAATATATATTTTTAAAAAGACATGAAAATAAACACGTGAAAGCATCCTTCTATATTATTAGCTACCTTGTGACGGTCTGTAGAAAATTTGGGATTTCTATTGAATTTTCAGGATAATAAAATCCAAAAAAAATAAAATGTTTACTAATGAATCATAAACATTGTTTCTTTTTCTGGCAAAGTTTGCACCGCGTCGACAAAGAAAAATAGTGCCGTTCGTGCTACTCATACAAAAGTGTTTTGTCTTTTTGGGGGAAAAAATGGCCTCAAGTTGGCATATTTTGAGGGAAAAATGTACGAATTTGTCATATTTAGACTATAGGTACTAAGTAGTAACGCAGGAATCTTTAAAAATTTCTACTCTCCCTTGTCTCTGGCATGAAGCAAATTTGGCTGTGTCTTCTTGTGTGCGGTTGCTACAGCACCTACCTCACCAAATATTTTTTAAATTAGTCATAAATGCTATGTCCTGAGCTTTTTAGATTCAATGGTGGGTATCCAACTTACATGAAAGCATCCAGGCAGCTGACCAGCAAGTTGTGGGTGATGTAAAGTCATACACTTTACATTGAGTGGGAAAGGGACTAAAGATATGGCCACACTTGCTATTAAAGGCTTGCAACTAACATCTGACACCTTAACATCAACAACAAAGTGCCAAGAATAGTCGAACTACAATTTTTACATAGCAAGTTACAATAAATCACCTAAGCATTATTTCAACGTGTCCACACATTATGTTAATCAGTAATTAACAATGATTTTTTTTTGGGGTCTATAATTTAGTCCACCTATAAATGTAATCTTTGTCTTTTTTTTAAATGAAAAAAAAAAGAAATGAGAATAAACAGGATGATCTTAAAAATTGAGTTGATTTGACAATTTTTTGAAACTTTAGTTAACATTAACCTTAGGCTTTAAAATCTACTTTTCCAAAAATTTAATGTTAGTTAACAATGATTATTAACATCATCTTAACATCAAGGCCATGTCATATGTCATCGAAGAATTAATGTTAATATTTTAGGTGTGGATTAGTGGTTAATCATAAAATCATTTACACTACATAACATTGGAGATAACACACCATGTGACCATATTTTAATTAGGCATTGCACATATCATAAAGACCTACAAGTTGATTGTAAAAAATGAAAATAAAAAATCAACACATGTCTTTCCACTTGATAAAGCTCTTGGTTATGGACTTGACCAAAATTAGGAGCTCATGCTTGGTTCCACCTCACACAAGCCCTTATTCTAGTAAAGCATGTGGCTTCATACTTTACCTACACTTTGTATGGTCCAAAGATTTTTAGAAATTAAGGAAAATATGCAAGAAAACATGTGTTAGAATTTAATTAATGATTTATGAAGATCTTTTATAAATTCTATTGGTCATAACTATTCTAACTTTACTCTTTATATCTAAACCTTAAGGGGGGAATTATTTCATATCTTAACATTTCTCCAACATTACAAAGAATCTACATATTAATGATTGGATTTTACAATTCATTTTAAGGTGCAAATATAGCATGTGATTACATAATGTTTAGTCATCTTTGACAAATCACAATTAATTGCAAAAAAAAAAATGTGGCACATTACATGACACCAAACACACAAGTGTAATCACATTTTTCATGTTATTCCACCATGGTTTTTCATTCTTTTTTTTGGATGGTTATACGTTTATTCACAAGAAGGTTACAATTACATTTGTGATTGCATTAATGATTCACCCATACAAAACATATAAATGTGTGTATATACATATGATGACATATGTCCAATGCATGATTGAACACATGTGCATACCTATTATGTAAGTTAAAAAAAGCTTAGTAGGTAAGGTTAATAAACTTAGAAATAACTTTAAGTTAACAAGCTAGGTAGATGTAAACTAAAATGAGAAGAATCCCAATCTCAAAAATCCATATAATGTCCATATTTTAATACCAAAATGGAAAAAACTGTTGAAAACCAATATTGAATGGGCCTTATGTGATGATTAATCAATTAATAAAGTCCATATGAAAAGCTACCCATTTTTAAAAAACATTAACATACATGTTAAGGGGGAAAAACTATCAATGCAATAAACAATGGCCAAGATTGGGACTTTTGAAAATAAGGTTCAAATATGGCCATTCAAAAGTTCATAGTTATTTGTTAATTAAAGTTTTTGTTGTAATTTTTTTCCAATTCATATTTGTAAATTTTTCATCATGTATCATTTATTGAATCCCTATTAAAAAATATTGAAATGAAATTATAACAAAAAATGCATTTGAATGATAATGCAAAATTTAGATTATAGTCCATATGTTCATTTTAAAAGTCCATTATTATATGATTAGTGTATGTTTATTGAATTTCGCCCCTTAATAAAATATTTTTATTCAAATTGGCAATGTTAATTCATAAATATTTTTGTTAAATGGATGATTTTACAATGTGCTTGTGGCACTTGAATAAAATACATTTTGCAAGAAGTCCATAAGGATGCAAAAAATGAACCACTATAGCATACATTTACCCAACCTAATTAACAACCTAGGACTAGCTTTAGCTTAAGCCTACATAGTTTAACTAACTACTAGTGTTGTGTAGATATATTGTTTTTCATATTAAATAAGGGCATATGCAAAAAAAAACAATTTATTTACCCAATGGGTTATTTTTTACCATTAAGGTAAAAAAAGATAAATAGTTTTATCTTATTTAATAAAAAATAAGGAGTTTCACTACAATGTGATTTGTAGAATAGACAATCCATTTTTTGGTGTCGCAGGGGTAGTTTTTATGGGGGTACCTTTAATTAAATTAGTATAATATGTGTTGAGGTTTGATTGAAATTTTTTAAGGGTTTACAATTCATGCAACTTGTTCATTAACATTCACGATGTATAAATACAATGAGTTGCAAATGTTTAATGCACTTTAAAAATTGAGTTACAAGGCCAATTTTAAAACACCCCTTTTTCCCATAATGTGATCCTTAAGTGAAACATTTTTATTTTCACATTAATGTGATTGTTTTTTTATAGGTTTTTAGATTACAAATAACATGTTTTCTTGCCAAAAAATATAACTTCCATGAGTTTTCAAAAGAAGTACATATATTTTAAAACCGTTCCAAAGTTTTTTGTCAAATGCTATCTTTTTATATATACAATCAAAAATCAAACTTGGTTACCTTCATTACATGAATAAAGTTTTGAAACAAACCCAAGAAAAGAAATGGAGATTAATGTTTTTGAAAATTTGTTATCTAGACAACTTTTCAAGCCCATCAAATTTCTAATCCATTTAATGTCCTAAGTTTAGAAATAGTTTTGATGTGGTTCATCCATTGTCTTTGTTTCTTATTTCTTGAATTCATCATGAATATTTTTACAAGGGACAAGTCAGGTTTCAGATCCTTCAATCTTCATGGATTATGATCCAACATCTTTAGACACTTGGGCATTTTATAGGTCCAAATGAACTAGAAATTCAAAATAGTGAAGGTCTTGGAAAAACACAAGATTCATCCCAAAGCAAAAGCTTGAATGAATATAACTTTTTGCAAAATAATTTCAATGCCCATAGTCTACCTAACATTGAAAATTGATGTGTTTAAAATGGAACAAGCATGGAAGGTGGAAGAGGAATTGGTGAACAATCACATTCACAAATGGGACATTGATTTCATTAGAGACATTTGAGTGACTCTTTTGAAAAAGCCTTCAATTTGGATGTAGACTTGAAAGGATTTTTAGGAATTAAAATGTTTTTTTGTTTGGGATGACAACCATTGTTTCCAATCTTGGATGTATTTTATATCTAGAATCCATCCAACAACCTTTTGTGGCACATTCTATAGATCCATCATCTTAGATATAAGAAAGGGCCTCTTCCAATTGCTTATTACAATGATAGACTTCAACAAATATGATTTTCTCATCATCTTCAATTGTCACAAGATAATTTTAGGATAAATATTTTTATCATTGTCCCACATATCTTGTAATCCTAAAAGTGATTACAAGATGCATGGTATCCAACCTTTGTTTGGAAGTTTGCATCTAAACATTTTATTTATTTTTTTCTTGCAAATATGTACAAGTCCAAGTTTAGTGGTGTTTGGTAATATTATTGTGGACATGGATATCATGACATGTTGCAAATGAATAAATGAAATCAAATTTATTAGGTTACTTTGATTGATCCCTTGAAGTTCACAAAAAAACTAAATTAAATGCATAAAATAATCCATAATTGCAAACATATCCATATTGTAACATTTTTATAAGTGTTCAAACAATTTATTGTTATTATGAAAATGGTTGAATTTGTTTTGGATCGTTTGTATGGGATTGGCAACCTTAAAACGTTTATAAACGGTGGAACTCCAAAGGCTAAAACAATTTTAAATGTTTGAACAATCACAAAACCTATTTGCAAATCTTGTCTTAAATCCTATGAATAATCAAATAATTATTTGTGTTCAACATAATCAACAGCTTGCATCTTAGCTTGCATCTTGATTATGCATATCACGAGGTCTTCATGTTTGTTTTTTGGGTCTAAACTGTTTGATTGCCCCTATAGGTTTGACCTTGGTTGGTGCCATTTTTGTTTAGGACCCTTGCAATCCATGTGCCATGTGTTCAGTTTATGGCCTTAAGTAAATAATACTTTTGTATTTCATTCCGCGCACTCTGGACCTTGGACTCTCATCTCAAATGTCATTCATTGTCATTATTTCTTTTAGCTATGATCACATTAGATCATATTATACGAAGCCTTCATGCCAGTTGTCAAGTCTCACATGATTTAATTTGAATGACTTAGAAAAGTCAACATAAGACCACCCATTGTTTTAGGATCACATCCCAATCTAATTAATACCATTAACACCTAAGTACTTCCACAGAAAAGAACCCACCAAATATATTTTGAATGAAAATAGTTCCATGGTATTAGTGGTACTAATAGTACCATTACTAGAATAGTGCAATATTAGATGATGTTACTATCAGTCTGTTAACAATGCCGCCAGCCAATTACAATTTTCAGTTCCAACGAGAGCGCTGTGCCTTGTTCACTTGTTCCCGCAGGCGTTCGATTTGTCGGCCCAGTTCGCTGAACTGCTGTTGCATTTGGTCGCATTCTTTCACCAGTTTACGGCCGCAATGGATGAGATTCTGCCTATCATGATCGAAACCCTCCACCGTATCATCCAAATTCGAAAGCTTCTTCTCCACTTGCTTAATGCATCTCTCCACACTCTCAACGCTGGAAGTTACGGCCTGGAGTTCTGTCACGAGTCCATCACCGGATTCCTTGATGTTCCCTAATGCCGTTAGCGCTTTCTGAACGCTCGTACTTGCGTCACCGACCTTACCCACCCAGTCGACGGCCTTGAATGAAAGGACGATAGAGCCATAGAATGCGGCAAAACCATCACTAACAGCAACTGCAGAGACGGTTTCCGCTGTTAAGCTAACTGCTAAGTACCCTACAGATGCTGCCACTCCCAGACACGCCACTGCGGCTACTCCCACCAAAACGCCATATTTTACCGCAAGGTCGCGATTCCTCGAACCTAATTTATTTGAGGCCGAGTCGACATCACGCAGGAATTCCATGTAAGATTCCGTGGTACGTTCGATTTGCTTTTGCATGTCGTCCACAAGCTGACGCGAACATATTCCAAGAGTCCCTGGATTAGTGCCGACGAATCATATATGTAATTAACTTGATGACCTTCAGAAACAGAACTAAAATCATACAGGTTACCTGCACATATTACAAAAAAAGAATTGCATTCATGAACTAATGTACCTTTTCAGAAGACGTCTAGATCCATAAAAACTCACCTGGTCTGCAGCACATTCCGTCTCGCTTACTCTTTCCCGCTTCTGCAAAGCAATACATTTCCAAACTGTGGGCAGCTACCTTTGAGTTTTCACCCATAGCGATAATTGTGAAAAGAGAAATTTTAGTTGTGAGGACGAAAAAAGAACGCTAGGGGAAGAAGAACTAGGGATACAAAGAAATGTATCCTTGAAATCATTTCTACGCAAAATTAATATGTTTTCTGCTTGCAGGTCACGTCGACCCCAAGTGCAACACTGCAATATGAACCTGACAAATAATAAAAGTGTGTGACCACTGACGACTATTTGGTGGCAAGATCTAGCTGTTCATCACATTTGAAAACCGTAATTTTCATCAAGGTCCTTTAACCTCATCTGTCAGCAATGAAATCCAACTTTGGAGCTGCACTGCACTTGTTACTATAAACAGCTAGATATAAGGTTAGAGATAGAAGGCTAACCTGAAGTTCTTTGGCTTTGGCGATCCAATCTTTAATGTCCTTTATTGCCTCTGGATGGCGCTCAGCTTCATGCCCCGCCTCCTTGTAATAGGTAAATGTATCTTCTAATTCTGCCTTGGAAGTCGTCAAGAAGTCCACCAACGCCAATGTCTCCTCATTGCACCGCCAGAAGTCTTTCGAAACGTCGCTCATTACGCTACGGGTCTCCGCATCCACGGTGTTGACGAGAGCATGGACCCTTTGATTGATGTCCTCAATGATTTCCAAAGCAATCAAGAGCACCGCGACTCCTTTACCGTCCTTCACGTCCGTCACGAGCTTCGTAAGATTACCGATCATATGCAGGTTTGCATCCCCAGGTGGATTGGCAGGTCCTGTAATCGATGGATTCTTAGCAGTAGAGCCAACTATTTCCATCTTGTCAGACCCTGGGTACGCAAGATTTCTTTCTGTAGATGCGCTAGACAACCTCTCTCTAACCTGACTCGGCTACTCGGAAAACTTGAGAATATCCACGGCGATTATAATCCTTTCTACAACGCGGTCTTTATGCTCGGCTGCAAATCTGTCAATGGGCTGCAATCTATGTAGCACCTTCAACACAAACTATTCCAACCGTCTCGCTTTGTACAAACGGCTAGGGTAGATGATCCAAAGCAAGCGCAATCAGTTGATTGCTTCTTGAGCACAAAGCCCGATGCTTCCAACGAACCCAAGCGACATGAGGGCTACGTTTCCCCCCGAGTGCCCACGCGCTGCTGTGTTCGAATCTTCAACACGTTCTCCGGCTCCACAGCGTCGTCAGATCCTCGGAAGCTTCCCCAACTCCCCTTTGAAAAATAGGACTTTGCCGATAAAATCGGGACCGATCAAAGTCCGTAACAAAGTCTTGTCATTTTTATTTTTATTTTTGAAAGTTACTTTTCTCGCGGAACCAAAACCCATCCAGAGGCTCACTTTTTTTTCTTTTCACTGGGTGCTGAGCTGCACTCCAGTCACCGGTGGATAATCTCTCCCACCACACTTTGTGACTCCGGGTATCACCCAATCATACTTGCCCCGTTACAACATGAGCCGCGTCGACATAGAAACCGTGCGAGAGGACGCCACAACAGCACCTGCAAATTTCGTAGGGGGTGTCTAAACATCTTCCCATTCTCTGACCCTCCCTACCACTTGCATTTACAAGCCCCACTTTGCGGATTGGAGGAGAGATGAGACCAGGGCAGCAGGCTAGGGATGTTGCCTCACTGTCCTACCTACTTACAGTACCCAGCACTTAGGCCAGGTCCTTTACAGACTGTTCCCAACTTCGTCGCAATTACTGAGGGTGAGATCTAGTCGTGGACCTCACCGCGTTCAGATGTCGGAGCACGAAGATGATGAATGTGCAGATTTAAACACGAACAGCAAGCTTCGGATCACGGGAGCGATCAGTGAGTCATATGCCTTTCGTGTTTGGAGCGAGGTCGAGAGGATGCCAGAGAGAAACTGTAGGAAGTTTTAGAGCAGTACCCGTTTGCTATGAGAAGGTCGTACGCAGGTCTTAAACCAAAATATATCGGATCGAGTTATTGAATAGATTCTTGTTTTGAGCTGTCTTCAAGTGCTCAGCCACAGAGATAGTCAGAAGTTTCCCGCAACATCTTCCACAAAACTCTTCTGTTTTGACGAACTAGTTAAATGGGGGGACTTTTCTCTAGTACGTCCAACGCGTCGCAGAATGAAAGTGCGGATGAAATGGAGGATCTTGGAGCAATGCTTAATAAACTGACTGCGGTAGAAAGCGCAGGACCACTTGAACAAGTCTCGGAAGGGGTAAAAATTATGGAGAACGTCAACGAACTGATGTGGAATACAATTCATGCTCACCATCGAACTATGTCCGATTCGAGAAGGCGCAATTCCATTGACGAAATTCTGGACGCTTTCTATAAATGCAACGAGAAGACGCTGGACGTGCTGGATTCCATTGCTACTCACAAGGCAGAACTTGAAGATTGTGTTGCATTCTCCACGGCAGTAGGACAACTGCTCGTCACAGATCCCACGAATGCAGAGGGCATAAAGAGTTTATCATCAGGGCCAAAAACATTTTACAGGTTCCACTTTTGTATCCCAAAATGCCTTGCTGCAAGCTCATACTGTATGCATAGAAGTGAATTGAGGTCTCATTTACCCGAGAAGTAAATGAGCCTTCGTCTCACTCGTATGCATACCTAATTTAATGCTAGAAGTAGATTGCTCTCCTAGTTGTGAGCCACAGACAATTCATAGGTGCTCCTGGTCTGACCGACAGTTAAGCTGAGAGCAAGATCTTCCGTACTTCTCTTTGATTTCGTTTCCAAGCTTCCATACCTTGCGTTCCTTCCAAGTCTCTCTCTTGCAAGCTTGTATTTTTGTTTCTTTGTGCTCATGACACATTTTACATAGTGAATGCTGATCTCCACTCTGCAGACTGGATCTCATGACATTCTTCCCAACGTGAAAGAGGAAATTCTTCGCTGCTTGAAAGCTTACGATGATCTCGGGAATGAGATAAAAATTATGAGGAATGAACTCAAGTTAATGCAAGATGAAGTACAGTTCCAGAAATATTCTGTGATCGTGCAAGTTGCCGCCGTCGCGGCTACCTTCATGATCGTAGGAGCAGTAGTATGTGGTCTTCCGGCTGTGGTTATAGGCTCTGGCATTGCGGGTGCTGTCGTTGCAGCACCCGATGCGTATGCTGTCTGGGGCGAATTGACGAGAAGAGAGCAACGTATTCAGGCAATCAGAGATGTGTTGAAAGGGATTGAACTTCAGAGGTCAGAGGTTAGGTTCACAAAATCAGATGTGGACCATCTGTACACTTCTATAGTTCAAGTAGAAAGAAGGATTCAGATAGCGGATGACGTGACAAATTCTTCTACCGTGGATCAGGATTTAATGAAGGAAAGGGGTCATGAACTGATTGCGCTTTGCGACAGGATGGACAATGATTTCAAAGCATTGGAGGTTCGGATCCAGTTTCTACGCACGCAAGTTGTGAAAGTACAACGATCCCGTTATTACAAAAGAAGGAGAAACTAGTGGCTGCTAGCTTTGCTAACACCTGTGCGCGAAACAATACTACGGCATGAAGCGACCTCTGTTGTGCCTACGTATTGAAGCAATAAAGAGCTCCTCTGGCGCAAGAAAGAACATTGTCATGTGTGAAGGAAACTCGCGGTGTCTTAACTGTCGCATTAGAGGTTGCTGCCAGAAGAAGACAAGATTTCAAAGCATCAGAGCGCACCGAAGCTCAAGATCTTCTTCAAATCCGCTTCGCTCAGTTTGGATAGGGTTTAGAGCAGTGTACCTCATTATGCTGCCGTGAGGAACAGTCGCGGGGAAGGTCTGAAATTCCTCAGAACGGTTTTGATGACTATGTAGGCCTGTAGCTTAAAGAGAAAGGCCGTTCCAGAAAAGTCCATGAATTACTTTCGTTATAAACTTATGTGCACCTGAACACATACAGTTCCAAACTTCAGACAAAATTTTAGAGCCATTGATTCTATTTTCTTTTAGCTTTAGGAATCCCCCAAAAAAATTGTTTCATAGAATTGTCAATTTCCTTCAAAGGTGTTTACTTTTCAACTTGTTAGTTAATTCAAGTATATTGTACAAATTTTGAGGTTTGGAGATCCTCAATTAACAAGAACCAAACCAGGCAATTCGACCCAAGATATGCACATTGTTCTGAAATTTGACAATTTTTTTCTAAGGGTAAAAGCAAGGAGGGTTTGGAGTTGTTGAGGATTGAAATTGAAAAGGCTTTTTCAGGTACACAGGCAAGGTTTAACTACCTCCAATTTCAAGGAAGAAATGAGTACATTTGCACTGCAGATGTCAAATTTCCATGACTAACATTGTAGCTGATTTGAAGATAAATTGGAGAGGGTATTTGAGTGATGATATCTCCTGAATCATTTTCAGGTAATTGCTTCAGAGAAAACTTTTCAAGGCACTGTCAAAGTGTCATGGATGTCACTGATGAATCTACAACTCAGTTATTGAAATTGTACAGAACAATGATTGGAGTGGCAAGGTCACCAGTGAGCAGCTAATGAAGTTGTGTGAGTGTTTCCTTCAAAAAAAATCTAATCACCTTGATTCAGGCTCCCTTTGACCAGGAGGACTGGGAGCTCTTCTCCAAGTGCACAGCAGCAGTGGGTAAGAAAGCTGACATTGTGGGTAATGACTTGAGCTGATCACTACCACAGCATTTGTCTGATGACCATTTTTATTCACTCAAACAAATTGCCCCTTTGTCTCTCTCTTCCATTTGTGATCTGGGACTGTGACAGCCCTGTCAAATGTTCAAATTAGACCATGCTTCTAGTAACCATTTTTATGTTCCTGGTGCAATTTCTGAGAATTTCATTTCTGGATTCTGTTCTTGCTACATAATGCTTATGCCATCAAGGAGAAGACATGTAATGCTCTTAACCTGCTTCTTTCTGTGGCTTGATTAATAGGCTTCAGCTTTTGTTGATTCGGTATAAGGTAGACTTAATTTAGCTCTTTCGAAATCTTCAGTTCTCATGACTTATAGCTCCACTGAAGTCTGTGAAAAATCAAATCCTCTTCAGATTCTGTGGTTTAGTGAAAGCCATACCACCTTCTGTTAGCATCTGTAGTGTGGTGCATGTTGGGAGTACAACTGTGAGGTACAAATGGATCATGAGGGATGCTTGCATTTTCAACTATGGATTGAACACCAGGAGAATAAAATCAGAACTATCGTGACAGAGAGGATTGAAGCTGCAAAGATGGCTAAGCAGGCAGACTGGGGTGTCATGACTAGCCACCACAGGTCAGTTGATCAGGTTAATGTGCTCATTACAGGTCTGAACTAGACTCTAGAACTTTGGACTTGAGACAGATTCTAGGACCAAATGTGAGATACATTTAGTTGCTAATTAGCAATTTAGGTCATTTCTAAAGGTGCAGCTTTCCAGCAGCATGATTCATTCAAGTATGCAGAAACAAAAGCATGCTACAAAGAAAATATTGAGTAGTATGCACATTGTTTGGAACTCTATGCTCAGAATCAGAGAATATCAAAACCACCCTTCACAGAAACAAATTTGAATCAGGAACCAAGCATCTGGCTGCAGATGTAATTCTTCCTTCCATTTCAGAAACAAAGAGTTGCTAGCAGGACGAATCTTAATAGGCTATTGAATGCAGCTGTACAATGGGTACACAAATGGGTACAAATGGGTACATTTCATTGTTCAAGAACTAAATAGTGATTCAAGTAAACCAAGTTGCACCAACTTGTTGAGTCAAAAGAAAGGAGTCCACCTTTCAAAGGAAACAGCCCTACAATGTCTTGCAGTGTTCACTTGGGTTCAAACTTCTTGAGGTGCATTCATGGTATTGCCCATATTCTAAATTATTGAAAGACTTCTGATATATGATGAAAAACTAAAGCTATAACCATATTGTAGTATGAAATGGTCAAGCCCCTGCCCATTATGTTACTAGAAACTTGAACATTAGGAACCAAACCAGCCCATTAGGGTGAGCTAGGCAATGCACCCAACTTAAGTACATGACCTAATTTTGTCCTTCGTATTTGCAGGTACATCCCTGGGCAGAACTTTCTTGTGCACTGGGAGGCATCTTACAAGTTTGTAAGGTCCTCCCAGCAGTTCAGTTCCTATTGCAAAACAGTCAGACCTAAAACAAAGTCAGATATTTATATACGGGAAGGGCAGGGCTTGCATGGATTGTTTTCAGGCACACGGAACTTGGGCTACATTCGTCATTTCCTGTACCTGAAAACAACCAAACACTCTCTGGACCTGTCCTTCCACTATAGGCAAGGGCAAGACCATACCATGACATTGAGGTCTGGGGTGGCAGATTCAATGCTGTTTTAAATGAAAAATCATGTTCAACAGACACATCTTGGTCATTATTATGAGAGTATGATCATCACCACAGGGTTATGTCATACAATTTTGTCAAGAAAATGACATACCACCCCAGACCCTCATGTACTTGTTACTCCCATTATGTGTCAGTTCTCCTCAAGCGGGCAGGAATATTCACAATGGAGGATTTGATATGATAACATTTGCAATGTTTGAGCATATGAATGTCTTCTGTTTTCCTTCAATCTGACACCTTCAAAGTTGAACTTAAATTGATGAGCAACATTGTCATGTTTCTCTTTTTTTTAATTTGAAAATGCGCATTGTGATATATTGTGCATCAAATCAGGTCGTATGCTTTGAAGGTCCATTGGGCATATATGGTGGGATGGTTGAAGTGGTATGTATCCATGATATTGGAGAGAAACCTTACATGAACAGCCTATGGGAAACATTCTTTCAGTGTGTACTAAGGTCAATTGCACCGTGCATTTGTCTGCTGAAGCTTCCAGAATATAACTATCTTTCAGGATTAGCATACATATATGCTCATTCTTGACGCAAGAGTACACCTGAAACAAAATATTCTACACCTTAGTCTTCTTGCTTATATGGACAGTCCAATCAAAGTGAAGGTTTATTCTTTTGAATTTCTGCTGAACTATGTACCTTAGCAACCCAGTACCAACAATCCTAGCTGACTTCTGAGCCGCCCATATACAGAAAGGTTGTAGTATTCATGTCAATGTTTTCTTTTCTAGCAAATTGTTGCCAACTAGCCACAAAAGTTTTTGGAATTTTTTATGAAAAAAAAACATTAGGGAAAATTCAGATAATTTTGCTAAAAATTTGAAACCACAAAATTGAAGAAAAAAAACACTGATTAGTGTATAAATTATACACAAATTATATACAGAGACTATAGAATAGGCTTGTGCCTAGTTGTGAAGATAACTTGTGCATGGCAAATGATATTGTTCAAATTGGTCTGTGGAATTGTTTTGAAGAGTAACTTGCCTTACTAAAACTAATACTTAAATGTTGCATGTGAGGTATATGTGACCCATGGAAAAGAAATGAACCATGCAAGGAGCTTTTAACAGGAATTTGGAGCTTTTAACGGATGTAACTTTCTTTGATTTTAGTAAGGGGTGCACAAACCTTAACAATAATGTATACAATTTTCAACCTTGTAACATCCTTGTCATGCTAACCAAAGAGCCTTTACTTGTGGTCATTTTTAACTTTTGAAGACAGCATGATTCACAACTGAATATATCTAGAAGATACTGGAGCACAAACTTGATACTAGGACGGATAGAAACTGTACTAAAAAGAGTGTAATCAGGTGTTTGAAGCTAATCAGCTGATCATATCCCTCACAATCCCCTAGCCTGGTTTAATCTGCTATTGGTGCAATGTGCTATCATTGTATGCACAAGTTAGTTGGTAGCTACCTAGTGCTAAAACCTAGTTGGCTGGATTGGACTCAAGAAATGTGAATCCAAAGGTTTACCTACCTATTAAGGGTGTAGCTATTGAGTTAGCTTTAGAGTTAGGGTTCAGATGTTCAAGGTGTCGTTTGGATTTAGATTGGTTCATCAGAGTTTATCCCATCTGTTTTCACTACATTCATTTCATCCTGCACGGTCACATTCATTTACGGATATTCAAAGTAAATTCATCAATGATGGAAATAATTTGTTTCATGGGTTCACATACATCAAAAAAATTCATCCATGAAAAAAAAATGTTCGATCAGTTCACATTCATCAAATTTTCAAGTTATAGTCTTTAAAAACCTTGGAATTTTTTCATAGTTTTATCTACGTTACATTTTTTTTTTTTTTGGGGTTTTCCTTATTTTTCTTTTTTCTGTGGCTTGTCTTTTAAGATCAATTCATCATAAGGTCTTCATAGGTCACGATTTGCTTGAGTGGATAGAAAATATTGTCTCACAAGTAGTTTTTGGAATAAAATATCGTATAAGGCAATTTGAGATGTATGATAATAAAAATTTAAAATTAGAATATTGTAATATCCAAACAAGCACATCACAAAAGTGTTGAAATAATTTTATGCATATGAATATAATTGGTATTTTTTAGTAATGTTGTATAAACATCAAATACTTGTCTTGAAAAGAAAAATATCTTTGGTATTTGGTATATAATTGGTATAATATAACCATTTATTTATGAAAAAATATATAATTTGATGTGTATACATGATATGCATTTTTTGACCACCTTATTGGCCCAATTTAATATATGGATGAACCCTTGGAATGATAAAAGTGTGCTGAAATTTTACATTTTTTGGTCCACATAGCAAAATATCTTGATTTTTGTGTGAATGGAGGGTAATCAACTCTTATTATACTTAATATGATATATATATATTAATGCCTTATATATTTTTATGTTTGAAAATTAATACTTTAAAAATTATAGTCATATGGTTTATAAAAGGGTCCAAGATTTTCAAAATACCTATAAAATATGACTTCTTTTCATTCAATACCAATAATTTTCATATATTTGAACCCAAAGTGGATACAATAATGTTACCTGCAATATGGTTTGAATGTTTGAAGATATTACACATAAAAATTTGTGCAATTCGTATGTGTAATTTTAGAAGTTGGTAGAAATGTGTAATTCTTTTTAAATTAAAAATATTAAAAAACTGCAATACCTTACCAAAATTGTCCACACAAATAAACCATTAACCCTCATAGGGTGGGAGATGGTGAGGTGGCACCAACCACAGTGATAGGGGCCTTAATTAGTGAAAAACCAACTAATATATCCACTTGATAGTTACGAACATGATATTAGGACCCAAGCTCACCTCTTTTGTGTTTTGCTTAGAAAATAATGGGAAATCGATTAAAGATGTCATCACAAAACTAGATTGGCTATTCAAGGAGAATATTTTAAAACTCATTATCTATATACCAACTTAAAAACTTATGAACCAAAAAATGTTACAAGTCTATACTATTATGTGCATGTGTATGTAAAATGAATGTACATAAAATGAATATATAGTACCTAAAACATTTTTTTTGAAAATGATTAAGCAATTAAACATTTAAATTTTTTATTATACTCATCCTAAAATGTTTTTGGGTACTCTAATTTTATTATTTTTGTCTCGATTTATTTATAAAAATGTTCCCATAATATATGTAACACATCATTGTAAAAGTGCATCAAAAAATTTCAATATCAACTTGTATTTCTAATTGGTATGACCCCTTTAAGAAGTAATGTGCTCTTGAACTTTGAAATAGTTCATTTGGGAAACTCCTCTAAATGCTACATAATGGTAGAAAGAATAACGTTTTAAATTTAGTCCCATTCACATAATTAAAATACCAAAATCATGACAAATTCATAGGTAACAAGAATATTGGTCAAAGTGGAAGATTACCAAAATTCTATTACTTGAATTCAATTTAATAGCAAAGATGAAGGACATTTATTTAGTTTGATACATGGGGAACTTCGGAAAACAATTTTTATGTGGATTTTGTTTCAAAGTTTCAAAAATAGAAAAACTTGAAACCTTAAATGCATGATGTTCTTTGTTTATACAACTTGATTTCATTACATACATTTAGACCTAATGTAATCCAAGGCATTTTGAAGTTCTCCATGTATTTCAAATTTCATACTAATATTCTAGAAATGCCCTTATCATTGACCATTTGGGGGTAAAAAACATACAACATGTACATGATAAAGATGTTGATAAAGATGTTTTAGTAGAATGACACTTGAAATTTTCTTTTTAGTATTGTTGTTTTGTGAAAGTGTAAGGGAGGGATGGAGACCCCAAAATTGGGGGGGGGCAAAATAGGTGGCAAGAAAGCAATTAAAGGAGCAACAAGGGAGCAAGTAAGTGGAGAGAAAAGGAAGTGATATGGGGTTGTTGTATGAGAGGAGTTGTGATTTTTAAATTCTTGTAGCTAAGACAAAATTTGATGTGATTAATCTTATACTCCCACCTTTATATTTTGGAGTTGAACTTTGACGTTTTGGTTGAAGTAAAACATATGGAAGGAGGGTTGTAACTTGTGGGTACTCCATGTAAGTAATTAATGGTTGTTGAAAAATGCTCTTGTGTGCATGTTTCTATTCATTGTTGCAATTGAATAAATAATGAAGTACAAAGAGGGTTCAAGAAAAAATTGAAGAGGTGGGCAAACAAAATTAAAGATAAACTAGTTGTCGAAGTGTGAATTGTGAACCATAGTCAACTAACTAGGAATTATACTATTAAGTGAAAGGGAAGAGGAGTCATAAGAATTTCTCATTCAAGTTGTTTAGGGTTATTAAATGTTGCATTATGAGTCGAAGCCTTAAGTCTTCGGTTGTGACAAGGGTATGTGTAAGAATAACAAGAAATCAAAAATAATAAAAAGTTAATAATGGGAACCATTCTTAATGATCTTTGATTGTCAATTGTGAGGGCAAAGAGGAACCATTTTAGAGCATCCCCACTCACACATTGTAAAAGCATGTTTTGCATGTAGAATAGTAAAAACTTGTCATTTGGTTCAAAAAATGGTATTGGTACAACATATTTACACAAGATGTGATGTGGCAAAAGCCACTACAAAATCTAAATCTTCTTATGAATTGGTTAAATTGTTTGATTGGTCCCCACAACACAATCTTTCATTACTATTAATTGGTCATATTATCTGATTTTTTTCTCTTGCTTTCCTACTACTGCTTTCTCATTTTTTAAGTCCCACTTTCAAGTTTTTTGAGTGAGGCTTGGGATATATAAATAAGTAGTAATGAACATGGAAAATATCGATGCATGCATAAATACCCAATATGGGCGGGAATGCTTTTAGGCTTGGCACGCTAAGTTAGTGCTTAACACACTGAACTCATCTTTGATACCAATCTTTTGAAATAGAGGGCTCATGCTAGCTCTCAAGCTGGTATTCCCTTCAATGAACATTTACATTGGTACTATAAAAAAAAAAAAGTGGTGTGAAGCAAGTATTAAAAATGGCACCAAAAGCCCCTAGTCCCCTCCTTTACAAGGAGGTCCTTTGATTTCTTAATTGTGGTTCTCAAAAAATCAAAATACCAATTACAATAGAATACCCCTACCCCCTATTTTGATAGAACCATTTATTTATAAAATGTTACATGATTCTTTTTCTTTTTTTTTCTGAAAATTGTGATTATACATATAGGGTTTACTCCCACCCCTACTTCATTGATCAAACCTTGATATTGATAAAGTGAAGGAATTTTATTGAATTAGGGGCAAAGTTCAATACAATAATCTTTAGTGCACAAGACTGGAAATAATTAAGGTAGTAGTAAGAGTAGAAGCAACAATGAAGATGCTCAAGAAAAAAAATACAAGATGAAATTCAAATTATTACAAAATTAATTGTAATTGGAGTTTCAGTTGGTCTTCAGGTCAGGTTTAAAATGCAATGTGTTTTTTTATTGTTTTTTTCCTGATCTCACAATCATAATGACCAAACTCAAGGTATTAATACTATATTTTATTCACTTTACAGATATCTCTATTATAAATAAATATCTTATCCAACGACTTAATCTAGGTCTATGAGTTCAAATTAACAATTTTTGGGTTTAATATAGCCACTAAAAGGCTTTACTCAAGAAGGTAAAAGTACAATTGTGTTTGTTCAGTGTTTAGTTTTTCATATTTTTGAGGTTGCAAAAGTTGAAAATCTTATTTCACACTAAAAGCCTGCACATTTTCCCATAATTTTCTCATATCATTTTCACAAAATAGCAAAAATTTATCACAAAAGAAAATCACTTGTTCCTGTTCACCTTGGTCACCAATATGGCAGCTGGGTATTTGGATTCCACATATTTCAAAAATACCCAAATGTCGGTGGGAATGTTTGTGTATTCAATGAAATTCTTTGCAATTCAATGTTTGTGGGTGAAACTAGTAAATTTTACATGGATAATGGATTGGTGAGGGAGGTGAACAATGAAAAATATTTGTGATGATGGGGGCAAGAATGGGGAATTGGAGCATAGAATGGAACTAGCAGTTGCAAGGGAGGGAAGGGTTTAATGAAATTGAAAGCTTGAAGAGGCAATCATGCAAAACTAAGAAATCACATGTGAGCTAAGAAAAGTCATTTTTATTATTAATCTGGCTTTTAGAAAAAAAAACATCTAAAGCAAAGTAATATTTAGTTAACTTGAAAATACCTTTTGGTACATCTTAAGATATTATTTGAATAAATTTGAGACAGTTGGAGGTAATTACACCAACTAGATGTTTTCCATATGACTGAAGCTAGGGTGAAATTTACTTTTTTTGATTTGATTTTTCATTGTTTTATAATTCTAAAAATAAAGCCATATGAATAGTCTTTTGGAACTAAATTGGGATGCTATTTTTGTATTTTTAATAATTGAAGCATATGGATTATGCGAGTTTATCCTTTACATCTAAACCAAAAGTGCAACAAAAGTGAGGGAAAAAAAGGGTAAAAATCTCAAGATTTCTATAGTTGGTTTTCAGTTTGTAGCCATAAATATAAAAGGTTGAGTAAAAATTTGTATTTCATATATGGTTTATAGCCAAATTTGGCTGAATCTTCCTAAGGACAATTACCATATTTTCTAGATCTTGCTATGGATGATCACCACTTAGGTTACATTAAGAAATTCCTACAAGAAACATTGCTCTCACTGGGTTTTGCACCCAGGAAGACAAACTAAATGTGCATTCACACCTAACGTGAGGTCAGTGTTAAGTCAAAATCTAGGTGGCATCTTAGGTGGCACCCAATGTTCAATGGGTGATTGTTTAATATTAAGTGAATGTTAGCTTAACATAAAATCTTCGTGATAAATAGGTTTAGGTTCTAAATGACTAGCTTGGTGTTAGGGAACTTAATACTAGAGTCCTTATCACCAAGTGTGAAAGCACCTTAACTTAAACAAGGGATCAAGAAACATAACAAAAATTGTTCAAGGCGAGTTCTTCTTTCATTTGACTCAAGAATGTGGTAAAACATGTTTTTTGGGAGCATTTCGATGGGTCTGATGTTCATCAGACTGCACCCAATTGACTTAACTGGATGGTGTTCAACTTATTCTGGAGTCTAAAGGTGTGTTCACACTTGGTGTTAGGGACTCTAGTCATTTAGGACTTAATCCTATTTATCATGAAAATTTCATGTTAAGTTAACATTCACTTAACATTAAGCTTTCACCTATTTAACATTGCATCATGCCACCTATGATGCCACCTAGATTTTCATTTAACACTGATTTAACATCAAGTGTGAATGCACCATAAGTGGGCCTTCCAAATAGGGCACATGTTTGGAATGGTATTCATCTCCACTCCAAAGTGGTGACCCTAAAGAATAAAGTTACTTTGTGAGATTCGCCCTAGAGTGGCCATTCCTGATCCCTGTCAACAGTCATTTTAACTTTTTGGCGGAAATTTGCCAAATGGCCAAATGGCCACACTGCCTCAAATTTTTGTGCAAAAACTTCGCTTTTTCTCAAAAGCACGTTGTGGAACTTCACCGTTTTTTGGGGGAGTGTTTTGCTGCACGTGTGTTTACTGGCTACAGTTTTAACGACCCCGTACAAAAGTGTATCCAGTTAAGGCAAAATCTGTTTGAATCTGTATGGGGATGCTCGCCAGTGTTACTACTGTACAAAACAAAAAAAATAAAAATAAAAATTGACTACATGTGAAGCACTCCGAGGTTTTTTTCCCTATTTGAAATCACCTCCTATTTGTAAACTGAAGGCACCTTCCACCATTCCCAAGCAAACCACTCTTGATATTATTATGTTGAGATTCATTATAGAGTACTAGTTGGTAAACCCATTTTGCAAGCAAAATGACCAGGAGAAAGGATTGACCAGACCTTGAGAATTGTTTAGTTAACAATTTTAAGTTGGGACTTTTTGTTTGATGGGACAATAAGAATTTAGGAAGTATTCTATTTTCAACAATCGCACGTCATGAATGTAACTTCCATTGCAACCATTTTGCCATCCAATGCAAGGTATTTCAACTCGTGATTTGGATGTGGGAATTCCAACCCATCGAAAGAGAAAAGCAGGCAATAGATAGAGAAGAAAGATCATCACAACAATTCCATATAAACAACATTGGTCGTCGTCTTGCCATTCGGGCAGAAAATAGAAATGTCATTCACATGCGTAGCTCGTGACAAAGCTACATACAATTGGCCATGGGTGAAGACAGGTTTAGGCAAATAAATGCCAACGATTTTCATGGTTTGACTCTGGACCTTGTTAATGGTCATAGCAAATGCCAATTGCAAGGGGAACTGGCGCCTTTGTAAGGTGAATGGCCATTTCGAACGATTTGTTGTTGTCGTGATGCGCAATATGTTGAAAATATTCCTCGCATGCGTGCCACCAATGATATGTGCAACAATCAATCTCCATGCCAGGTGCCAAATGATTAAACGGGTCCCATTACAAAATCTCGAGGCTGCATCAAGATTTCTTAGTAAGATTGTAGGACGCCAACTTTGAAGGCCAGGCGATGTGGTGGCATACCTGCCAGAGTAATGGTGTTGAAAAATTCCATGCCAATCGCCATAGCCTAGTTGTCCCCCATTTCCATTGAGTCTGCTGACAAAAATACATGCTCTCGCCCGGGCACAACCTCGGCAGTCTAAGTGTTGAAAGAATTCACGACTATATTTTTTGTTGTCAGAATAACTCAACTGTCCATGTATCCTTGGTTTGCATAATTGATTGCCAGGGCCAGGAAAACAGCATGGATGAAGGTATCTAAAGATGGCGCTTGATGGATTTCCAGGTATAAGGTGATCTCGACTTCAACTAAGGGCTCCCTGTCAACTTCTGGTGGAAAATGATCAATGATGGAAGATTCTTGGCCATTGCCAACTCTTAAAAGGTACTTAGCATATGGCCTAGAGAGGGGATCGGCGCGCAATCTCATGTTTTTCGTGAGAATCAAGACCTTCACGCCACAAAACCAAACGTGAAAAGGCCGCAAAAACGATTATTGCCCGAGAGCCTCTAGACACCATTGGCGGACATTATTAAAAATCACCCTGAAAACAACCATTTTATTGCCAAAGGGCAAATCTGGGCGTTATATGATGTCACGCAAAGTCCGGTCTACCGCCTTGGCACAATGTTAGTGTTGTGTTGAAGCCTCATCCCAAACGATCAGCTTTGCTTCTCGGAACAACTTAACAGAATTGTTCTACAAGGTATCGAGCAAATTGAATCCCTACTAATGGTAATTGGGATCTTGAAAATTGAATGTGAAGTCCATCTACCTTCCAATAGGAAAATTGTTATGCCGGAAGAGTTGACCCCGATGGCAACGTGTCTGTCTCGTTGAACCGATGCTAATAACACACTATATACAAAGGTTTTGCTTGACCCAGCTAGACCGTTTAGGAAAAATACTGTGCCTTCGCCTTGGACTACTGTGTAGAACATTGTAATGATAGCTATTTCTTGGCAAATATTGAGCAACAAGAGATTCTAGTCGACATAGCCATGGAGTACATCTCTATCGTATTCAAGCTCCATAATCAATTGAGGATTAACATGCAACATTTTTGCAAGTGGCAAAGCGAACAACAATTCTAAAAAGTCGTGCAAGCTTTTGTTCGTCAACACTAATTTGGCCTCGAGGAGTAATAGGGTGTCGTTGTAGGCATCCTGAGCAGTGCCTCCATTCATGATGCATCGATGCCGCGTATCATGTGACATATTGTCTTGATATCTTTCCCATAACACTTCTGTGATTCAAAGGAAAGCAGAATAATAAGAGAGTCACAAAGAGATTCTTTAACCTCTTTGTGTCTTAATTGATACATGCTTCCCACATGCACGTGTCCCATTCTGTGTCGTCCTACAATAATCCCAATGTTGCGCAAGTAGCTTGAAACGTCGAATGCTCTGTGTGGTTAACAATCTAGAGATGTTTGAAAGAGGTTGCGCCAAGTACGACGGTAAGTAGGAAGCAGAGGAAGAAGCGTTCACCAGCAACAAGATGTACGAAATACATTCGCCCAACAACTTTTTCTCCTCGTTGTTGGGCGAACTAAATTTTTTCTCGAATTTTCCAAACATGAAGTCCACGTACACCACATTCCACCCATCCACATTTTGAGCATTATACACAAAGTAGGTGGTCAAGGTGGTTCTCTAGTGGGTAGCACATTCCGCCACAGCAGCCAAATCTTCATTTTCGTTAAAAATGACGTGTTATCCTGGTAAATGAATAATTAATCGAATGAGAAGCAGCCATTTCATATTTTTTTGAACGAAAATAAGGAATCGACCCCTTTAACAGTGTTCAAATATCGGGCATTAATGTATTGTTGGATCTCATTTGTTGGACTAACGATCACCACTACAACATGGTCAAGACCTTTATAAACTTATTTAAAAAGGTATTTGACACTTTGAATACCGACGGACACCTCGAGATTAATATGTGCATTAAACATCTTGGTAAGGTAGGGGTTGTCGGGGCACCACCCATCGGTTGTCGTACACAAAGCCATTTGGAGTCTTTCGAAACATTCGACCATCATTTCGCCGATGGTAAACAAGGTCACTGTCTTTGCCTTGTGTTGTTTCTTTGGAGAAAGCTCGCGAATAACGTTTCTTGCATACACCATTGACCATGCAGGGTGCGTTGGGGTATTCTTCACCACATGATCCATGCAATAAACATTTTGTGACCATTTCAAAAATAGGTGCGTTCTTTGGAAAAGGAAGTTTTGTTGACACCTAGTGATTTATGTTTTCAATTGTGGAAACTTTTTGCTCTGGAGGAAAAATAAGGAGCAGATGAATGTGAGGTAGGTCTTGTTTCTAGTATTCCCTTGTCTAGATGTTCCCAATAACTTTGGCAAAACATCCAATTTTTGCCACTCCTTTAAAAAGGGCTTTCACCTTCATTTGAAATACATGGACGACCAAATCTAGATGGTTAGAGGTTGTTTGGTTGGGCTTGAATTCCACAATAATTTCACGCTAATTCGAATTGCAAGTGAATGTGAAGAAAACATCCGGAATTCCTCTACTCCGCACAATAACCATCTTATCTTTATACACTTGCATCATGAAACATGGAAAACCGTGAAATGAAATTGGGAGAATAATTCATTAACCCACTTTTGCAGGATCTAATCAAACATCATGTTTGACCATATCTGCCAACCCTTGGTAAAGTTCCGCATGAAGTTGAACTTGGTTTAGCTCCAAAAAGTTAAAAGTGTTTTGCTTTGTCTTTGCAGCAATGTCAACGATATACTATTGAAAAAAACAACCACCAAGATACAAAGCGGAGAGTTCACCGCTAAAATGCACTCTTTGTGCGTAATAAGCCACCATTGAGACCCTTGTGCATGCTCCATCCTGATTGTTCTGTAGTCATAGATTTTCAGACCACCCATCCTCCCTGCGCAAAAAAAAAACAACAAGTATTGTAAAGGATCGTAAAAAGGTGCTAACTCATTCATCTGTTATAAACCACCTCCATATCACCGTTGTACAATGATATCGTGATTTCCAACCTTTCCCGACTCACTAGGAATTATCATTGCAACCTTGTTTGCCGTAAGGATGTTGTAATGGCGAAGATCTTCGTTTCCCGGGGTATGGCCAGCTGTAATGCAAATGTGGACCTCCTCTGAAGGGTTTACGACAAGATGGTCGGTTGCACGAACAAAAACATTTACATAAAGATTGACATGCCCAAGGATTGTGCGAAATGTCGTCAAATGCACCGAACTTAGATTAGGGTTCTACATCTGCCGATTTGGACCTTCATTTGCCGCATCATGCACATAGGCCTGAAGAAGGCGTGGCAACTGCCCTTTTGTGGGTTCCATACCACCAATCAAGTGGTAGAATCCTCCTTGCACTTTGTAGGTATGCACTCTTGGTCTAAGCTTGAAGCCCACACTCTAGACCCTTATGGACGTAAATGTGAATGCAGCATTGTATGAACAAAGATGTTTACACAATTCGGCATTTTGTTGATTTTGTAACATCACCATGTATTTTGGCGAGGTGCGAATAAAAAGCAAAAGAATTTTCCCTGAAGCACAACATTTACTATAATGTGGTCTTCAAAAAGAGCCCCCCGTGCTTTCTTTGATCCAGAAGCAAAAACCACAATGGTTACATTATTCAATCAGGTGTCCGAACACTTGTCGATCTACTTGCGGGTCGGCCAAAGGATACTGTAAATCTCGTAGGGCCATGTGTTATCCAGCTTAAAGTTGATCCTTTGTAGTATCAATCATACACTATGCTTCTTCATGTTGGGCCCCATTACATGCAACCCTATCGAAAGCTACTGCAATGCGACGAAATCTTTGACATTTTCGAGCAACTGCTCCCCTTTCTTCATTGTTTGCATATGTACGCGGTGCTCCAGGGCCTCGTCTACGATTCTTTCAGTGGGAAGAAAAATGGAGTCAGGCTCTGAAAACACAATAGCATAACACTAGTATAAATCAGCCAAAATGTAACCATTCAATTTACAACTACATGCGACTTATAGTCGTTTGCGACTAGATTTGAGAATATTTGTAACTACAAGACTAACTTTCAACTATTTTGGTCATTTTCACAACTATGATGCAACTATTAGAAATTTCATCTTATTGGTTGCATCAATTTTACATTTATTTTCATCCATTAATAGGTTGATATATCCCATTAGTCGTAATAGTCACCAAATTAGTTACATCCTAAAGGTATTCTACAATGACATAGGGGTATATTTTAATGTATGTACTAAAATTATATATATATTTATATATAATATGCATACATATGTATATTGTTCATATAATGAATCACAAAATTAATATTTGAACTTTGAATTTTTTTATTCAAATCTGCAAATTGATATTTCAATTATGAAAAAAATTTATTTTAAATTTTTAAAAAATTTATTAGAATTTGAAAATTTTGATTTGAATATGATATTTTCAATTCAAAAAGACTGATTTGATCTAAAAATAGATTTTGAATTCTAAATTAATATTTTCGAATCCAAAATTTAGTATTTCAATTCAGAAAATTATAATTTATCATAAAAATGGAATATTTTGAATAATCCATTTAATTTTGAATATTTTCATGTGAATATGAAAATTTATATTTCAGTTATGAAAACTTTTCATTTATATTTTAAATAATCATTTAATTCAAACCTGAAATTTAGGTTCCAAATTATTATTTTAGATTTTCAAAATTAATACTTCAAGTCTCAAAATTAGTAATT
>Ga0209611_10000837_pt1 | contig 48986 bp, 37 predicted proteins | sample S1TSphgellanicum_3_FD_187693 | JGI IMG/M metagenome (GOLD analysis project Ga0209611, IMG submission 187693) | Host-associated microbial communities from peat moss isolated from Minnesota, USA - S1T2_Fc - Sphagnum magellanicum MG (SPAdes) (version 2) | ecosystem: Host-associated > Plants > Peat... | reverse complement strand
TTGTTTTTTTTTTTTTCACAATGTTTAAGCTATTATTTCCCCCCCCCAAAATGTTGCACTTTTTGAACTATTTGGTTATTAAACATATTAAAATCACATGGTGTCAATAGTAAGTAAATGTTTTCAACCATGTTACCATGTTATCTCTTTTTCTTTTTCCACCATGTTCTCCATCATGTTTCCTTTAGTTTTTTTCTTTCAACTAGGTATTTCTTCGAACTTTTGTTGAATTCATTTCTTTTCCACCATTTCAAAAGCAAGAACTTGGGTAGCAAGGAGCTAAACTTACAAAACTTCTCAACCATCAATGCATGTGAATAACATTCAAGTAGATAGGCAAAGGGTTTTTGATTATTCTTTAAAATTTTCACCATGTTTTTTTTTCCCAAGTAGTTTATGTGGTGTTGCAACCATTATATTAGAACTTGAACACTTCAAAATATTGTTCTAAAATGCATGGAGTGAAAAGCTAGATTTTTTTTGAATTTGAATTTATGGTTTTGATTAAGTTTTGACTAAATGTCAACTATGTTTTGACTAAGTTCGATTAAGTTTCAATTGAATTTCCACTATGTGTTGATTATGTATAAATCAAGATGCATGTTATTTCTACCATTTTTAACATGGATGGATTCAAGCTACTTTGTCAATAACATTTTGGTAAGCATTAACATGATATATGTTATCCTACATTCTTTGTGGACCTTCATAATGGTTCAATATTCAAAGAGCCCACTTGTGGAAACCTTGTAGTAGTTTTGTGTCTTAAAAGCATTAAACATTATGCATCAATTCCATATTTCAAGTAAGCAATATGAAGAGGCTCAAGGGCTAGAGAAAGTTGGTGTTTAACTTGATAGTCATGTTGTAATCAAATTGAAAATGTTAGCCACCTTGGGTTCTCATGTTTACTTTTATTCTTTTACACTAATTAGGTGACTAAATGCAGGTGAATGGTTTCCTTTTTATGTGTTCAACATTTGGGTTGTAGGAGATGTGATTGCATTAATATTATACTAGTATATGTTCATGAAGCTTCTTGTATCTTCTATATACATTCCTCCTTTCAATACAATCGTTCTCTATTCATGTCGTACTTTTCAAATCTCATCACATACATGTGAGTCCAATTATTGTGCATGTTTATTTGAGGAAATAAAAATTGTGTTCCAAAATAGATGTGCATATTATATTTGAGATTTGTTTTTTCATGATTCCAAGATTTAAAAGGAGATTGTTAATGCACAAAATTGTGAACAACTAACAAAACTAGACTAAGAATTTGTTCCTACTACAGTATTCTAATATGTCAAACATTTCTTCATGATGAAATGTTTGAACTATGTTATTTTGTTGTATGCAGGTTTGAAGAGGTTGACAACCCACAACCATTGTTAGCTATGGCATTGACAAAACATGTTGCAAAAGTTAAAAATGATATTCTTGTTTACACATCTTCATTCAACCTCATAAAGAATATCATCTCAAGGTTAGCTTTTTGTTTGTGTTGTGGTTTATATTAGAGATGGGTTAGCATATGCATTTTGGTAGGTGGTAGGAGAAAATAGTGAAGAAGATAATTGTTGATTCTATTACAACTAAAGTCCTCGCAATATCTATGCTTGGTCTTCATGTTGTTGAGAATATGCATGTAACCTATATCTCTTTCCTGTTCTTGTTGCTACTTATTCCAATGTTTACATTCACTTAAGTGATGGAAAATATGTAGGTAATGAACGCTAGAACAAGAAGAGTCTAAGGGACCAAGGTGTCAATGCAACATTTTTACTTCAAAAATATATGTGCTCATTGTTTGGGGACATATGTCATGACATGGGTTGCCGTGTACCAATAATTGCGGTGTTAAAAAAAGAAAATTTAATGCTACTAGTATGACCTTGGGAATAAAGCATTTGGGCCAAATAGTTTGATTGGCCAAGTTTGTTACTTTTGGTATCAAATTTTCATGTCTACATGTTGGGATATGATTGACAAGAACTTTTCATGCAATTGTCACAGACTCTCCTTTGAACATGGAAGTTGTGCAGAACAATGTGTAGCCATAGTTTCATCAAAGAGAAAGTCATGGAAGGAAAATTGCAAGTCAAACCATGTGTCTTCTTGTGACCAATTGGCTGACATACTAAGCAAGCCTCTGAGAATTGTACTTTGTTTGAAAAACTCAGAATAAGGTCGGGTATGGTAACTATGTTTGAGCTTCCTAAATCTCTTGCAACTCAAATTCCATAGTACCCAGGGTGAGCTTCTATGTCAGGAGGGCATCCATTCATATGTACATAGGCAAGGCACCTTTTGTATTGACAGGATTGAAGAGACTGACATGATTGACAATTCATCTGGTACCTTGGCATCCCCATGATTTTTGCACAAAATGTGCAATTCCTAGTTCCATCCATGTCATTGGCAAATTTTTGCACAGAGGAGACATTGTGTCCAAAAGATGATGAGATGGGTCTCCCAGATAGACAGTTTCTCAACATCCTGAGCATCAACAATGCACAAATTTGGAATCACCTTATATCATACCTAGTACTTGGAATTTTTTAAACTCTTCTAAGTTAAGGGGAGGTGTTGTAATTCAGAGATTTCAGAAGCAGATTGATATTCACTATTGTGCATGAAATTGAACAGATGGAAAGGACCATTCAGTTCGTGAAGGACCATTCAGTTTTGCAATAAACTTTTCACTGCATGTGCCATTAGTAGTACAAGTAGTTATGTAGTATTATCCTATGTAGAAATTAGTTATGTAGTTCATTGCACTACGTAGGTCAGTTAGACTAGTTAGTGGATAAATTATGACACACATATTAGATTAGTTTTAGGCAGCTCGGGAGGCTGCTGCTACTGTGCTCAGGTTTAGTATTTTAGGCAGAATCCTCTGGTTGTTCTGCATGCTCTCTGACATGCTTATCTTATGCTTTACAGTCTACTATACACACTAGCCTGGATGGATTGAGATTCCCTTCTGTATGACAAAATCATACAAGTTTGCACCAACACAATCACTCCCCATTACTGCAACATCACGGAGCATGTTGGCCATGATGTTGCATGTCCAATCTCACCACAAGATTCAAATGGTCAATCCATCACCTTTAAAGGATAGATACTTCTCATCAATTTAACTATCAAAGCTTTGTGAAACATGGGCTGCAAAATTGGCTCTTCCATTGGAACTAGCTCAGCAAATCTAACAGGCCACAATGAAACTGGAAGCTGGCCAGATTATGCTGAAGTCACAAAAATGGGGTGTCACTCTACATCTTCCTTTGCAGGTTCACACTAAAAATGCCCACTATCAACCCTCAAAGCTTTTTGGATGCCACAACAGGCTCCATTAAGTTCCTTGCTGCTTCACTTCTAAGGCAATGTATTTGGTGCAGGCAATACCTGATCCTACATTTGTCCTCAGTAGTCCATAACCCCCATGTCTCCTCCCCTCATACCACCCATGCCAACCATCTCCTTTTCTTCCTTTGGGAAATCAGCCACCACTGCGTCTGTTGTTGTCATCAGGGATGACACACTACAGCACCCCACACACCAGAATGAGTAACGTATTAGACTCTTATGTGGAAAGAGAATAAAATTCCAGAGATTACTTAGGTTCTTCCAAGTTGCTTTTGCTACACTAAGGTCAACACAAGGTTGTTGACATATGGCTTACCTAGCTGCATCTGTAAGTGCAGTTCTAATAACCTTCACTGGGTCAATAATCCCAGCCTTCACCATATCCACATACTCATCTGCACCATGGCAAGACCACACAAAGTGTTCAGATTCCTGGGTTTAGTGCCAAGAACGCAAGGTTCCATCTGTACTCCAATTACAGTTGCTTGCCACTTTCTGGAACCATTGGTCAAGAACATGCCAGTCTATCACACTACTGATGGCTGTCATCAGGCCTTGATCCACAGTAAGAGCAGACAATGAGATTTAAAGGCAGGAATAATAGATGCAATGAACATATTCTACTGCATGAATAAAAGGGGTGACAAACCTTTGGCAGCGTCACAGTCAATATCCAGATTATTCTACTCCAAGAGCTTGCCTACCATAACTGCACCCTCCACATCTGCATTTGCTGCTATTGTGTAGGTTGGCATCTGTTCCCAGAATTGAATGATCAGTGATGTTCCCCCTACAACATGCACTTCATTCACAGAAGCAGAATCATAATCCAAGGACTTCTGCAGCAGAATTATTTTCCCTCCTTGGCATCTTCATGCGCCCTTTACTACCAAGTTGTACCAAACTTCAGCTCTTACAAACCTGCACCTTCCACAAGTGAATATTACCAATCATTTAGAACCACAAGTGTACCTTTAGTGCATTTTGGATAATCTGAACACCGACTTTTTGATCAAAATTTGTGGTTGAGAGCTTATCAAGATCTCGTGAGGCATAAAGAAGTGCCACACCTCCACCTAGACACATTCGTGCACAAAAGAAGATTCTGTTAACCAATATCAAAAATTGCTCAAGAGACTATGAAAGGAAGACTCTTAGATGCAAAACATACTTTCTCTCTACACCTCTCACATTGAGTGATGAGTACTCTGTGTGAGACCTATGTACCAGGAACTATGCCTTCCTCCACTGCTGCCTTAGTGGCATTCAAAGCATCAGTCACATGATCCTTCTTCTCATTAACCTCTATTTCACTTGCTCCACCAATCTGTAAAACCATATGAGCAACCCAACTTAAGCTTAAGCACAAATACTTCAAGTCTGAAACACAAACCACCTTTACATGCACTATTGGGAACCTTTGCAAAGGCTCACAAAATTTAAGCATGCCTTAAGCACAGCAACACCTCCAGAGAGTTTAGCCAGACGTTCTTGCAATTTCTGCTTGTCATAATCTGATGTAGCATTACTAATAGCCTCCTGTATCTGTGTAAACCCACTGTACAGTAAGTTGCATTGCAGATGCAATACTAGTTTTCTATGTGTGAGAACTGTCACCACAGCTACACCATCAGCTACATATTTTAACAAAGGATTAATATACACCTGTAGCTGCTGTGATATGAGCTGTTTTGCAGACAAGATTCAAGATTCACATTGCTCCTCAATGTCTTTCTTGTCACCCCCACCATCCAGGATGATAATGTCATCTTTTGAAACTGTGACTCTCTTTGCAGATCCAAGCATGTCTGGTTTGACTATCTCAAGTTTAAGACCCAAATCCTCACTGATGAGCTGTGAACATAGAACCCACATTCCACTAGTACATACAAGACAGAATAAACACGTGGTTCTAGCTTTAACCTTGAAATCCAGACTGCGAAATCCATCAAATTCTTCACTGTCAGCTGATATTGGATGATCCAAGTCAATCTGTCTTTGAAACCATTTCACAACCTCATTCTGACTTCTTAAGTTCTTAAGCTCTCCTGCAGTATTGATGGGAGCGGTTTCTGTGCAAGACCCATATCAATTGCAACACTGGGAACATTAGCAGCACTTGATTTATGAGATTCACAAGGTGAGATGTGTGAATACCTGACCCCCAGTCACAGCTGCAAGATCCTGCAAGTTGGCCTTTCTGTTCTCACCAAAACCAGGTGCCTTGATAGCATGTACCTGATTACAACCAGTTACCCAGTTACTGAGATCAGAAAATGTGGAGGTTTCAGAAAGCGTAATCTTGCACTTACATTTTCTGAACTGTGAGTGGAGATTACAAAACTTCACAGGATATACAAAGTGTTTTAAGTTTGAATAGATATGGTTGCTTTGATACAGGTCTTGACCTAGCAGAAACAAGCCATTTTCCAAAGTTAAGATGATGAGATTGCCTTCTCTAACATAAGTTTATGACACATACCTTCACACCACCACGAAGTTTGTTGACAATTAGTGTTGCAGAGCTTCACTCTCCACATCCTCTGCCACAATGAGCAATGGCCTTTGATCCTGAAAACACAATGGATAGAAAGGACATTAGGGGTTTGCTTGCTTCAGGAAATAAGAATGAAAGACACAACACACTCAAAAAGAGCACGGAATAAGTGGCAATGACTCACCTGCACAACATTTCAAGAACTGGGAGGATACTGTTTATACTTGAAATTTTTTTCTCATGAACTAGGATCACTGGATTCTCAAATTCCTGAATCATATGTCACAAAAAAAAAAAGTCACTATTGGCAACCAAAATGAGCTTAGTCATCTTAAGATACAATATTCAGAAACTATTCAAAGCATCCCAGTGGCCTTGTACTCATGACTTTTTGTGTCTTGGGATTGGTGACAAAGTATGGGGAGATGTAACCTCTGTCAAGCTTCATGCCTTCCACTACCTCAAGTTCATTGTACATAGTCTTCCCATCCTGGTTTCATGCAAGAACCATGCCTGTCAATGCATACTCATCACGATGTTGCCTTAGAATAGTTGTGCAGCGAGAGATGTCACACAGACATATCTGTAAGAATGCAGAGACAACTACACAAAAACACATTGAAGGTAACCATTGTATCAGCACCAGCAAAACCAAAATAAGTGACAAAGAACAAGTGTGGTCATAATGTTGCAAGTGACTCACAAAGTATGAACAATAGTGACAATCTGTCACTTGTTCAGGCACCATCAACAGTAACATGTATAACAGAGACTTATCTATCACATCTTACCCACTGACTTCAACAAACATGCAGTTTGAATTGAATGCCACAAAACTGACATGATAGCAACAAATGCAATGAAAAAAACTCACAGATACGGTAATAACACCATCCTTGCCCACTTTCTCCATAGCCTGGGCAATTAAATCACCAATTTCCTGATCACCATTTGCAGATATTGTTCCAACCTGCACTAGTTAACAGCAGTTACATTCAGACTGGAGTAAATAGGTTCTTATCACATTGTTAAGAATTGGTGCATTTGCCATACAAGAACAAGGGTTAGCCAGCAACAAGAACCCAAAAACTTGCATTGCAGTTTTTACTTGGGCTATCTCCTCAGATGAGCTTATCATTCTTGCTCTGTCCTTCAAGTGGTTGACCACTGAATCCACTGCAAGGTTGATCCCTCATCGCAGATCCATGGCATTCATTCCAGCTGCCACTGATTTGCAGCCTTCAGCAAAAATGGCTCGTGTAAGCACTGTTCCTGCTGTTGTACCTGCAACACAGCCCCTCAACTGGAAGTTGAAATCATGTATCTGACAAGATTCTGAATTTTCAGGGTTTAGCATCATCCATCATGCATGTGTGCATGCAATGTGCATGATTGCCTTTCCAGTAGCAAGATATGAGTCATAAAGCTGGGTCACAATTGGAGACAACACTAGGATGATATATTGACAAGGTAGAAGCCACACTCTCTCTTAAGGATTTACCATCTCCAGCCACATCATTGGTGGCATTTGCCACCTGTTTCACAAGGCTTGCCCCGAGGTTTTTGAGCTTGTCTTTGAACTCTGTGCTCTTGGCGACAGTGACACCATCCTTTGTGACCTTTGGACCTCCAAAGCTTTGCTCAATCACAACATTCCGCCCCTGTAATATTGCCAGAAAGAAAAATATAAGCAAGCAGTAATAACACCCACAGCCAAATATCACTTGTAATCAGTTTCCTGAATTTCTATGACGTGATAGATGCCTGCTGAAGACTAAAATTATTCAGTTTTTGGCAACATCAGTTCTGTACCTCAGGTCTCATAGTAACCTGAACAGCATCTGCAAGTTGCTCCACACCTTGCAGCATTAGAGCATGACCCTCCACACCAAATCTGATGTCCTTGGCTGAGAATCTTCGAACCCATTGTACAAAGCTACTGTCCTGCTTCACAATAACCACCACTTGGCAATCAGGTCTACTAAACCTGGATATTATACACACACACCCACACTTGTGCACACACACATATGTATAGGTGATGTGCTTTCATGAATTAGAGTATGAAAACACCATCACTTAGATCAGCAATTGTCTATCAAAGATACTCACTCCCTCTGCTTCTACATACATCAGTGAGAAGAAAAAGAGCTTGTGCAATTTTCAATTGACATGCATCAGCAAGAAGGATGATAGGTGAGAAATGAGCAGCGTCACACTTACTTGTGCCCGAACATATTGCCTGTCCTCATTCATCAAAGAAACCACATCCAAGCAAGCCAAGATGTTAGTAGCTAACTTCACAAGAGAGGAAGCCTTTGATCCACCAGTGTCATTCTGCATATCTAGAGAATCACAAAAAAGGAAATGTTGCATGCACTTATGTGAAATAGACCCAACCACATCTGCATAAAAACAGCGTTGCAATGTGAAATAGTATGGTTTTTTTCCTTTGCAAGTTTACAGAAAGAAGATTCAAGTTCTCTGGAACAAAAACCAAACTGCAGCACAAAACGCAGCAAATGATCTTAACCCCTCACATCTTGGTCTGATAAGACCATGCGTTCTGGAAGAAGGAAAAAAACTGCAGTGAGAAAGAAGTAGCGAAGGTCAAGCACCTGACTCCAGATATCGATGTCCTCAATGCACGAAACATGATCACTCTTACTTCCTCGAGAACAGGAAACAGCAGGAGAAATAGGTGTATTTATGCAATTCGAGAATGCGCCTTTCTTTTTCTTCTGCACAAACCAAGGATCACGAAGCGAAAGAATGCATTCAAGGACAAGAAAAGAAAAGAAAAGAAAAACACGCGCGCACGCTCGCACGGACGGAAACTCTACTGCTTTCCTGAAAAGGAAAGAAAACACGATTCTAAACGTAACGACAACCAGAAATCGAAAATGGAATAGCATGTCTCACACAAAATGTGAGAATGGCACCTGGAAAGCTTGCAACACATGCGGCCGCGAACGACCCGATCAGCCTCCTGCTGCTGCTGAAGAATAATCCGAATACGGAACAAAGAGTCGCATCGAGAGAGCGAGCGATAGGTAATAGAGAGAAAAGTGGGAATAGAAGTAAGAAAAGTTTCAAAACCGGCGTGATTTTCCGAAGCTCAAACGAGAGAGAGAGAGAGAGAGAGAGAGAGATCACAAAAAGTCTATTGATGGTGATGAATACCTCAAACAACAATCTCTTCAACTACGCGACGAAGAGCAGCATAAGAAGAGCAGAAGATCAGCAACACTATTAATACAACAACAACAACAACAACAACAACAACCACCACAACTCAGCTGCTGCTGCTGCTGCTTCTTCCAGAGCCTTCAAAGAATCACAAATGGAGAGACCTTGACATGGATCCCACGCACACTAGTAATGTGTTCTCTCTTTTGTCGAATCCAGTATCAAGCACATGAGAGTCACAGCATCCATAAGAAAAGCTATACACCCGCCGTAGCTGACCTTCTCTTTAGATCTTTGGTTGTCGAGAGCAATTTGGTTTGCAATCTCATTCCCTCTCCTCCATCTCCTCCATCTCCAGTTTCCTTCTTCTTCTTCTTGAGATGACAACTGTTGTTGTTGCTCTTGTTAAGAGGGCTATTTTTGCAATTAAATAGCCTCTAATGGCTCTTGTCCCATCACATGCATTCTCCGCTTATATGTTAGTTGTTCACATCTGTTCAATTAATAGATGACCTCAAGCCCGTCCTCTTGTCTCAAGTATTTCCAATAATTGATGATTGATGGTTTATGGATTATGTAATGGGCTCAAGGTTGTTGATTAATTGAAAATACTAGTCTCAAAAAATTTCAATGATCAATGGTTTCTGGATTAGATAATTGGCTTGAGGTCATTGATTAATTGGAAGTACTCGTCTCAACTATTTCCAATAATTGTTGATCGATGACCCCTCACCCATCCTCTCACCCATTTCCTAGTCCATAAACCAATCGATAAACCAAGAATACATGTGATGGGACAACATAAGATGTTTTCTATAACCAATGACCTCAAGCCAAAGAAAACTTCTTATCAATGGATGAAATAGACACACACAGAAGTGAAAGGATCATTGGAAAAACATATTGCAGAAGTGTTGGAATCCAAGCTACCAGTGTGAAAAAAGGCACAAGCGCATTTACTTAGTGCCAATGACATTCTTAAATTGCTCCACAAAGTGCTGCAGATATGTTCCAGAATGCTGGGTAAACCCAACTGCCATCTAGCATGCTGCCTTGTTGGAGACCTTCATGTGCACACTTCTCCACCTGGGCATCCAGTTCCCAGAGGAAACAAGCTACTAATAAAATGCACACCTGAAGCTGAGGGACCTGTGTGCGGTAGTTGCTGACCAGTGAAAATTTGACCCAGGAACTGCCACATGAAAGATCCCACAGCTTCCAGTGAACACTGGCAGTACAAGAGACCACATCATATGTGGTTGATCTTATCAGTCTCCAAGCAAGCAGCCTCTATGCTATCACATTTCGAATATGGTGTCCACAAAGGTACAAAAGCACAAACACATCAGTGTTAGTCATCCAATAAACAACTGTGTCTGAATTTTCCCAAGCACTCACCAAACTCACACATGCATGGGGTACCCAAACTGAGAAAGTTCCATTGTCTTCTTCTTCTTCTCTGTCCAGCAACAAATCTTGTAAGCTTTTGTTTGTACTCTGTTAAAAGGACATTCAATTCAGTAGTTGTCCATGCTGCCATGGTAGCAGCTAGTGGCTTTTGCTGATTGAAGATTCAAACAAATGAAATGAAACAACATTGAAGAAAACTGGAAACCTTGTTCCTTTCACCAAGTAATCATGACAAAAAGAATACAAAAACTCAAGCAAAATGTGAGAGAGAGAGGACTAAGATTGTGAGGGTTTCTGGTAAGTAAACAGTGAGACATGATCAATAGGTGCTAAAAGCTCCTGGATTTGCAGCCATCTCAAGGAACACAGAGCTTGATGAACTCCTCCTGATGTTGTTCCAATGGTAACCAGAACACACAAGTTCAGAAGACAGATATGTCTAGAATCAAAACCAATTTGATAATCTTATGCTGCATTCACAAATCTCATATCCAAACTCTCACATAATGAAAGTGCCCATCAATCCTGCAGATTCCTCAGTGCAAGCTTCAAAGCTGCATAAACAAAGAGACACAGCAAGAGAGAGAGACACACACACACACAGGCAAGGGGGTTACAGATAGACGGCAGGCAACTTCAAGCAGCAAACATGAAGAGTAAAGACATGGAGGAAGAAGTCACACCACATGGTCATCTGTGATCAGCAATGTCAAAAATATACACAGCAGCACTCTGCCAGTGATTGGATTTATGCTCTTCTTCAGAAGAAAAAAACCTATGCACAATCTTAGAGATAATAATCCAAGTTTTCACCACATACATGTAGCAGAAGAAGTAGAAGAAGAAAAAGGTAGCTGCTAGCATTGCTGCTGCTGCATTGAGGAAAGTGCAAATCATCATCATCATCATCATCAAGAAGCAGCTCCACCCATCATCAATCTTTTGACACCTGCCTTTTGTTCTGCAGTGAGTCTGGTGGGGAAGTCGATGTCAAACTTGATCCTCAGATTGCCTTTCTTGCCTGGCTCCTTGGCAATGGGCATGCCTTCCCTTGGCACAATCTTCTCATACCCAGGTGTGATAACCTCTGGGATGTTGACAGACAATGTCCTTCCATCAAGAGTGGTGATGGATACTGTCGTGCCCGTGAGTGCTTCCGTGAGTGGGATCTTCTTGGTGACAATCAAGTCATTCCCATCACGTTTGAAAACTGGGTGTGGTTTCTCATCAATGACAAACACGAGATCAGCAGCTACCTGATTGGGTTGCTCGTTGCCCTTCTCTGGGAATGTGACTTTGGTCCCTTTCTTCCACCCGGCTTTCACTTCGATGGTGAGAATTTCTTCCACTGGAAGCGTCTTCCCGCTTGGATCCGCCAGGTTTCTGGAGATCTTCATCTTCCTGACTGAGCCTTTGTAAAGCTCTTCTAAACTGCACAGCAGCTTGTTCTCCACTGCTGCCGGCTTCCGTTGTTGCTGCGCCATATGCGAAGAAGAAGAGCCTTCGCCAAAATTGCGGAAAGCTCCTCCTCCCCCTACTCCTCCGTCTGTGGTACGGAACACACTCTCCGGTCCACCGAAGCCACCACCAAAGATGCCATCGCCAAATCCACCTCTGGTAGCTCCTCTTCCTCCCATACCTCCCATGCCTCCCATGCCTCCAAAAGGACTTGCACTTCCGAAAAACTCCGCGAAGATATCTTCAGCATTCCTGGGGTTGAAACGGAACGAAGTTGTTCCACCACCATTGGCAAAGCCTTGAGCTCCTCCTGCCGGATGCGGAACTTGACCTTTCAAGCCTTCTTCTCCTTCCTGATCATAGATGGCTCGCTTCTGCGGGTCGCTGAGAACTTCGTAAGCCTCGGAGATTTGCTTGAACTTCGCTTCCGCTTCCTTCTTATTGTTGGGATTCTTGTCCGGATGCCATTTCATTGCCAGCTTCCGATATGCTTTCTTCAGATCCTCATCACTCGCTGTCTTTCCGACCTTCAAAACTGTGTAGTAATCCACGCCCATCTCCCCGTCGTGGTGGTCGTGTTCTTCCTCCCTCTTCCTCTTCCTCCCTTTCTCTCCTCCCCCTCCCCCTCTTCTCGGATCCGCCACGCTACCAAATTTCGCAAACTTTCAATCTATTGCAGACACTCGTCCCTCCTCCTCCTCTCGACACGAACAACATGCAACAGCACAACTACTTTGCAAGCAAAACACAGAAGAAGTAGAGCACTGCCATCGCCAAAAACCTCATCCTCCCTCCGGATTTTTTTTCTCTCTCTCCCTCTCTCTCTCTGAGCTCTCGGTCGCTTCTAGATCTTTCTCGATCCTTCTCGATTCTTCAACTTTTTCTCTTTTTTTCCTTGTACGATTGTTTCGGTATCTGTCAGGTCCGCAAATTGATGATGCTGTCCGCCTGCTGATGATGTTGCTGTTGTTGTTCATGATGATGACGTCGTCCACCTGGTGGAAATCTAGCGAGCATGCGCGGTTGCTGTTGTTCTCGGGAATCTAGGGTTCTTCCTTCTTCCATCCCGAGACAACAACGGAAGCTGCGATGTGATGATCCTTTGATAGCAGCAACAGCAGCCAGTAGCAGCCAGCGTCATTCTGATTCGATCTCATATCAGCGCAAATGCGAAAGAAGTTCCACGAGAGGAGAAAGACAAGAAGAGACTGTCAACACTCTTCATTTCTTCAAAAATGGCATTTGCACGTGGGAGAAGATCTCTAAGAATCAGAAAATGCCTCAACCTTCTTGACACACCAGTGTTGAGGAGGAGAAAGGTTAGGATTTACACAGGCAGGTCAGTCCAGAGATGATGAGATTCAAACATAATAGTCATAGAATTAGATTATGAATTGCCTCCGAAACAATTCACAGTTTGCATAGATGTGTATGTATGTTATTCTCAAGCAAGCATTCACACTTCTCACGGATGCTGATCAAACTGTTGATTGGATTGATTGCGTGTAGAGCACATGAAAAAGAGTTGACTGTTTGTTTGAGGTTTGCCATACAACAATATCAGCATCCCACCAAGCTGCCACAGAAGATGACTGATGGAGATTCACATTCTTTTTTTCCCCTCCATTCGAGATCTACTTGGTACCAGTGTCATGATTCCAACCATGTGTGAGTTTTTGCTTATGGAAAATTGCTCAAGATTGCAGAGACCATTGAACTTCTTAACAGTGGAAGCTACTCATCATCACAATCGTTATCATTATCATCATTGTCATCATCAATGCTTGACTAATCTCACCCCATAGCAACACTGACCGTTTTTTTGTAGGGGGAGGAGATAACAGCACAATTGACTGACAATTGATACAATTCTGTCTGCAAATTCCTCGAACCACAGTGGATCAGTACATCTTGCAAAAGCCTATGAAGGTGGCATCTGAACTAAATTCTTTGAAGAAAAAACTATATCTGAGCAAGAACTGTGAATTTCACATCAAGTAGTTGGGAGTATTCTGGATGGCAGATGAGGACCTCAAAAAGGTGACTGCGTGTTATTTGTTGGGTGCGAGTAAAGGCCGAGTGAGGCTGTCTATTGTCTTGACTCCAGATAATGCCTCAACTCTCCCTTTGGTTACCGCCTGTTGCCCTTGCTTTGACAGCCCCATCGTCTGTGAACATTCCCAACACTTAAGAGAATCAGTGCAGAGAATGGGCATGAGAACATTCACAAAACAGAACAGAACATGATGTCACATCCATCACTATTTTCTTGCAGAAGATGGGTCTTTTACCAAAGAGATGGATCTTCTATGCATATGTTGGCATACAGCATGTTTTGAAACATGACAATTCTTGTGATCCTTTCACAAAATCAACAATTCTTCTTCAACAGCATTCAAGTCAGATCCTACCATTGTGTTGACAAGTGTATTCTGTAAGAGACATCTCCTGTGTCTAGTAGAGAAAAAGGTGTGCATCTGACTTACAGGGCTTTGAACAGAACCACAAAGACGTCCCACAGATGAGCTTCTCTTCAAATGAGCTGATGCAACCACACGTATTCTGAGCAACCATCCCCAACAAAACCCACCCCCCACCACAGCACAATAGCAGCCATTTGTCAAAACAAAGTGTCTGTCAGCTTCAGTTGACCAACAAGATCCAAAAAAACTGTCATCTACAAAAGGGTCAAAGCCCCCCAACCATATCAAGTACTGCAACCTCACTAAGTAGTATATGGCTTGTGGGGGAGCTCACCTCCGGTGGACATCTATATACTCATCAGTCTCATCAACAATTTCTTCCTGCAAAAATTGACACACGGAAGTCACACAATTGCTCATGGAAATTTGCCATTATTCTGGTTAAGAATGCAAAGTTTCTCACACCCAGACTCCAACAATCAATGTTCAGGAAGCAGGCTGCCACAAATACTGGCCTTCTTACATTGGCAAACATAATATTCTACATGTGGCATGCCTCACTAGGTTCTTAGTCCTGCTCTTGCAACATGGAGCAAAAGTCTACATCCAAAGAAGGTTGCGGGGTTTTACTTGCAAAAGTTCTTCCATGACATCCTCCATGGTTATGATGCCTATCACGTCTCCTCCTTCCAAGTCCTCTATATCTTCAGATTGTTGTGCTGTTCGAGGACTTATCTGAACCTGACTGTCTTCTCCATTCCTGTTTTCTTCTCTAATTCCATTACTAGAATATTGGTGACCCTCATCCAGATGAGTATGATTGGTTTTCTCTCTCTGCTGTTGGTTTTCCAAGTCACCTGTCTGAACATCCACAGTGGTGACTTCGTTGCCCTTCAACCCTTTCTTGTGGATGTCTCTAATACCCCGTGTGGTGGGCTTCTTCATCATGCTTTTTGTCTTCACTACTGCCGCCATGTGGCTGCTACCCTTCTGAAATTCATTCAACATGTCGTATAGAGGCAGATTTGCAGGAACTCTGTCAAGCCCATGACCCATTCATTACTCTGTCTGTTTTTCCCTACAAGGTTTGCAAGATTCAGACTTGAGCACAAGCACCCTCTGAATGCTTTTGGGTCATTGTGGAACATAAGAGTATGCTCTCATGGTGTGCAAGATCTTCATGAACTAAGAACAAGCAGGAGTATTGTGCACACCTGGGCATTCGCCGTATTGATACAGAACTGACAGGAGTATTATCCTCTGCTCGAACTGTAAGAAGACTCTTCACCTGCAATGTTAGAGAAACTTCCCAATGTTATGTTCTGAGTGCATATTTTATAATACTCATACAAACTGACTGCAATCCTGATGACTCAAGGGTGAGAATTGGTAACTCACAAGCAGGAGCCCAACAATATTATGAGGGCTACCCGTATATACAGGCACGCGGCTATGACCTCGTGCCAATATCTTCCCCATTGCCTCCCTGCAGAAGGAAAATTCTGCCTTCAAAAACAAAACAAACATTGATGCGAAGAGACTACAGTTGGTAGAGTAACCTATGAAACTTTCTTCAATGTTTTCCTCATCTTGGAATAAGCACATTTCACTTCAAACGATTTGGATCATGAATATGACTATCTCTCATTTAGTTTCAATCTATTTTCATAACACCTTCATGTTCCTAAACCCTAAATAAGTGCTCTCTTTTTTCTTTGCATTGGCCATCTCTGGGCTTGTGCAACTCCAGCAACAGCATATACATCTACAAATCCATTTTCTCTTGAATATTTGGCAGTAAAGAAAAGCACATACCAATCTAGCTTGGAATTGATATCCACTGAGAATGCAGACTCAATTGGTGTCATAGCCTCCTCCACTGTCTGATTCATCCTCAACACCCATCAACAAACCAATCATGTAAAATGGATTGTCAATGCTGCATGCAGTGTGTTAAAGATGACAATCTCCAATCACAGGTTAAAATGAGGTAATGGTATCTGTAAGAATCTTCTGAACAAAAAGGTCACAAAGCTGCTATTCATTACAAGGAATGAGCTATTCTGGGCTAAAAGCTCATGAAAATCAAAAGCAATGCTGACCTTCAAAGTGAGGTCCAAAGCTCCACTGATGATAGTGGTCTCATCATGGGTCAGATAGCCTCCTGCCTGAATTCAAACACACCAACATAGCATTATGCAATCAATAACAAGGAAAGTATGTGCCCAGGTGATTTGCTCCTCTTCTCAGCATGTAAGGAGACCAACCAAAGCAACAAATGGGAATGATCAGCCCAACTCAGCTGATTATTGATGGCAGCTCTCACAACTGCTCAGTATCCTAATCTGTGTGGCATCTGTAATTTTCTCTGTGGTTTAAACTGTATCATTCTTGACTGCAGCATCTCATGTCCATCTAACACAAAACACAGGTCTATCCCACTGGGCTTCCTTCCCAAGGGGGGAAAAAAAAAAAACCAAAATGGCAAATCACCCACATTGCAGTTCCACAGCCTATTCACAGCCAATAGCTATGTCCAATATAACTGGAGCACAGAGCATAAGATGTTGCCAAAGATCATACCTCTTTACCATGAATGGAGACAAGCGCCTTCAGCTGTGAGCGCCTGAATAGTGCTGAATCATCATGACCTAGTAAATAATCCAGAATCTGCAACCCATTTCCCATCATTACATACCTGGCCGGAAATGAGTGACCAGAAAAGGAAAAAAATTACAAACTTTTGACTAAGCCTAGAATGTGAGCCTAGAATGCTCCAACACAGAGCTCTGTAGAAATGTGATTCTTTGAGAATTTCTCCATTCATATGATGGAAGGCAACCTTTATGAGATATATCCACAGAAAGGAGATTACCAGTCCTACAGGGTAAGCCACGGGAAAGCAAATCCACATCAGAATTTTCACCAACCACACCAGATTAGCACCAACTGCCAGCCCAAACCTTGAGCATATTGCTTGAGGCATCACCTGCCAGTGCCAACCAAAGCTTAAGACTGTGACATGAAATTGTAAATGCCACTCACATCTATGACACAAAACAAAGTGAGTGGGCCTTGCAAGATACAAAAAGGGTCATGAAAGATGAACAGAAATGGATAGGTAAGTCACATACTTCACCGAAGGCAAGTACAAATGTGACCGACAAGATCACTGCCACCCACTCATTAAACATCCTGTCTAGAAATATTGGAAGCGCCTGCATCACTTGCACAAACACCAATACATATTGAAAAACTAAGGACATTGAACACAAATTGCCCATGCACCAACAAAAAGCGCATATGTTAATATGTGCAAACATACTAGAAACAGCAGCAGCAACCTCTTAATGCAACATCAAGATTACAAGTATGCAATCAAATACCTCCATAGCAACAGCATTTGAGAGAAGCAATGTGACCAGAAGCTGGTGCTGCTTTCGCACCACTGGAAGAATTTTAGCTGTCAATAAAATCCCAACATCATCCGAAGTCATTCTTATCAAGAACTCACACAGAGTAGGTCCTTTGAAAGGTTTACACTCTGTGGCGGTGGTAGAAGGTATCAACTGGAATTGTACATGATCAAGCAGAAAAAACATACATACACAAACCTGAATCAAATCAATTCTGTCTGTAGCATAGGAGATTGAATTGAAGCACAGAAGATGGAATCAAAAAGCACAGAAGACTGAATTCAGAAACAAACAACCTTGCGAAAGCATATGAAGGAATGGCTTTGTGCATGAAGAGAATCTCTGCTGCTTGTGATCTAAATATCTTTCTTTACCTGCCTGTCTCTTCTCATTTGCAGTTCCGCTCCTCTGCAAGACCTCAATGTCCATGAGTCCTAGAGACATGAGGCCAAGAGTGAGGCCTGACATAATGCCCGCAAAACAGACGAGGAAGACGGATATGCCTCCGTAAGCCCACCACCAGAACGTTCCGAAATTGAGAGGTACATCTCCAACAGATCCTCTCCACCTTGGATGCATGTTGGCAAGCAACATCGTGATAAACATCTTCCCAAAAGAACAAAAAGGGCTCTGAAACTAGGGGTTTTTTCAATCCCTCCCTCTGTTTTCCCTCTCTCTGTGTCCTTCCTCTTCGTCAAGGTTTAGGGTTTTCCAGCTCCCTCTGCAATATGTATAAATTTCTGGAACCAGCAAACAATCGCTCGGATCTACACCTGTTTGATGAAGGTGCACAAGCTCATTAAACCCTAATTATTTTCTGTGTTCCTACTCTCTCTCTCTCTCTCTCTCTCTCTCTCTCTCCGGCAAAACTCCTCTCGAGAAAAGAAATGGGTTTCAGATTCACTGTTGGAGAAGCAAAAACACAAAACCTTCCTGCATCCAGAAACAAACAAACCAAAAGTTCCGGTGTCCAGAAACACCCAACCAATTACAGAAGGGAAACTGTGAAGCTATAAAATTCTACAAAGGGAAATGTCACAAGAACCAGCAACAAAAACTCCTGGAGCTACAAAATCCACAAGGAGAAACGTGGACATGCAACCAGGAACTCCAGCTGCTCATCCACTAAACCCACAAGAATTCCAAACCCTACCCACCCGTGAGGGTGAATGTGATATTCAAAACAGACCCCTAAAAAATAAAATAAAATAAAAAATAAAAAGAGAGCTCGAATTCTATGGCTCTTTCCACTGTCGTTACGGGACCCACTTCAAGATAACTAAAAGATTGTCAAAGAGGACAGCCCCTACTGGAAGAAGAAAGAAGGTGCAAGATGAGAAAGAGTGTCACAGGTGATCTTGAAGCTGCTTCACCGTGACATGACACCGTGACAAGGTGATCATGAAGCTTTTCTCTATGACAAGGTGATCATGGAGCTTCACCTTGGCTCTCAACACTACTGCAAAGGCATGATCATCAACACTTTCCTTCTAAATTGGGAAAGATTTTTATGGACTCAGAGGAAATGTGTATGTGTGTGTGTGCAGATCATTTACTGACCTTTTTTTTTTTTCCTTCTGTGCAATTGGGTCTACACAGGTGGAACATCTTCAGGGAAGCTGGTGCTGATGGCTGATCAGCTGATGATGATGATGATGGTGGTGGTGGTACACAAAAGATCAAATCCAGAAAATTGAAGGCTTTGAGATTGCAATCACAATACCCGATCAACATAGCTGAAGGTGGGTTTGAGCATTTGGTTATCACCATTAGCAATGGTATTCATCACAAACCCATCCATCTTTCTTGAGCTCTTTTCAACTTGATATGCTCTTTTTTTTAAAAAAATCTACAAATATTGAAGATTAGATTTCAATGTTCAGCTTTAAAAGATATTTTTGTGTTTACTTTTTGTTTTCATTTCTTCTTTTTTTTCTTAAAAGTTTATTTGGTTGGTATTTGTAATTTTTCTTATTCATCTTTCATTTTGTTGTTTTTTTCCCCCTCGATATAATATTGACATGTTAATCCTTTTCTTTTTTGGACATATGTTTTGTTTAAATTTATAAGTCAATGCTTTCAATAAGTGTTATTAGGATTGAAATTGTAATGCTTGTTCTAATTTGTTTATCACTTGAGGTTGGATTTTTAAAGTTGCACCTAAAAGTTGTTAAATGGTGAAGCTTGAATTTATAATGTGTTTTTTTTTTCATTGTACAAAACTTGAATGTGAATTTTTATTGAAATGAATGTTAAAGTTTAAAAGGAAGTTAGTTACATTATAAGACAAGAACTTCAATGCTTCAATAAGTGTTGTCAAGATTGAATAGAAAAAACTTGGAAGCCTTTTAATATATTATTTCATAATAAAATGTTTGAAAACATTCAATATAAGTTCACAAGGATTCCATGTGAACTACCTAAAATCTATAGTTTTAATATTAAAGCTTATAATCACAAAAAATAAATATCGTACGTTTTTAAAAAATGTATTTAAAGATGATATTTAGAAACTTTTTTGAAAAATTGTAACTTCTAAAAGATTAGTTGACCAAAAAAATAAGTTGATAAATATATTTTTTCATATTAGGTTATGTTTTGTATCTTTGTTTTGTTTTCAACATTTAAGTTTTTAAAAAATTTATGACTAATGTCACTTTTCATTTTAAATTTTGAATTGTTCATGTAATCAAAAATGATTTTTCGAAGATGTGTGCTTTCAACATAGGTGGTACTAATCTAATTTTTAAATAGATTTGGAAATTATGTATAAAATAATACATCTTGGCAGTTGGTAGTAATGTCATGATGTACTTCAATTTGAACATCAAGTGCACCATGTCATTCTAAAATTAAGGATTTACACCAACCTTTTTTACCAAAGTGGTATGCACAATTATAAAATTGTGGGATCTAACAACCTAGATCCCCAACATGGTCATCAAAGGTAAAATCATGAAATTTGATAATTTAAATCCCCAACATGTATATATAACATAAGAATAACAAAACTTTATGTAATACTAATATGAACTATTCTCTCCTCTCTTTTCATATTTTAAGTAAATATAAACACCAACACAAAATATGAAAATCCATCAACCATTTTCCATTACAATTATCAAAGTACTACTTATTTCCGTACTTTTCTCTTTTCTTTCCAATGTCAAATACACATTTTTTCTCCCCAAAACATTTTCCTAACCATATCAATTTAGAATCATAATATTTTCCCATACTTTAGAAGATTGATTCACAATCCCCTTTTCTCTTCATCCTAATCTCGTTTCTCCCATACCACACAAGGTCCACGTGCCCTCCATGAAAATAGGCCTTCTTTATCTTAATATTTCCACACCCATTAGTTAGTTGGTTAGTTGGATAATCAATTTTTGTCATTTAAAAAATCCCTTCATGATTGGTGGATTACCAACAACCATTCATCTAATTAATCCCATTAATTTCATCCTTTAGTAAAAAATTAATAAGTTACTATTAATAGTAACCACTTAATTGTTAAAATTCCCATGGCACTAATTAGTATAAGAATTTATACCCTTAACAACAATCCTTGGTGAAAAAACTTCATAAATTAATTTTTCAGCTTAATTTTTATATAATTTTACATATATTGTGGTTATGAAGCCTAAGTAAGTTGGTAAATAAATCTTTAATGTAAATAATAAATACTATTAATGATAAATAAATTCATGGCAATAATTAGCTTATTTCATTTAATAAATATTTATTAATTACTTAAAATGTATTGATGATCATTAATAATTATTATTAATGAATAATAATGTAGTAATTTTTTATTTAAATTTATTTATTTAATAAACATATTGATTAATTAAATTGACAATTATTTAATTAATATTATTTTTATAATAATTTTAAATGGTTCATGCTATATTAGTTATTACTTAATTATAAATGGTAAAAAGGAGTAAATAGGTTGATAAGTGAGTAAGTAGTTAATTAATCAATTAGCTAGTTATTAATTATATAGTTGACATAATCAAAAAAGAAGATAAAGGATATCAACTTTTGCAATTCAACTTTTTGTAGCCCCCAATTATTTTCATAACTTCTTCTCTTTTGTCATGAAAAAATCTCAATCTTTGTAATGAGCCTCTAAGGCCCACACCATTGTTTTTTGTTTAACAATCAATTCTTCGTTGCAATGCTATAATGCATGTTCCATTTTTTTAATTTTTTATACACATTAAGTGGTTCCATTCTCAATGTTTTGATCTCCAACTTTTTGTGTCTTATCTTTGCATCAACCTTCACAATGATCTCTCAAAGTCACCTTTTTGTTTACTTCACTATCTTCATATCAATTGTGTCAAGTTTAATTTTATTTCGTCCCAAATCATAATATTTTTACATTTCATAAGCTTGGTGATGTAGCTCTTTGATCTTGCTTTCTACTTTTCTCAATACCTCTCATGTTTTCTTTTTAACCAATCTACTATGTGTCAATCTTGCTTCCATTTGATTATTTTTCTCATGCAGTTCAACTATCATGAATTTGGGTTGTTTATTCTCTTCTTCCAAAAACTAAAATTTAGTTAATAATTCAACCATTATTATCTCCAAATTCTTTTGACAATTTTCAAATATTTCCTTTTTTACACGGTTTGCTAACTATCCCTTTGTATCTTTCAATTCCTTTCCAATATTTCATTCCTCTTTTGTAACTCTAGAATTTGTGTTAATAACATATGGTTCTTCTTTGAATTTTTTGTGCTACTTTCTAAAATTACTCAACAATAACTTCTAAATTTTCATAGGTGTTTATGTTATTTTCTCCTTCAACTCTAAATTGCCTTGCATCAATTTGGCATGGAGTTACATCCTTCATATGTTGTCAATTTGAAAACCTTTATGCTTCTAACTCCTCCAAGTCCATTTTTGTTTTGTTGCAAGACTTATTTTTCTTCTTATTGTTGGATGTCCATTTCTTGTTGTTATATTACTTCACTATGCAATTTGAATTCTACCATTTCTTTTTTCTTTCCATTTTTTGGAGGTTTAATAATAATCTCATCATGCACCTTTACAATAACCAATTGTTTCATCATAATAATCTAGTTTATATGTATATTGTTACATTTGGTTGTTTTACTTTTACAATAACTTATTATTTTATGTATCACTAAAATGTCCATGATTTAAAACATTTTCTACACGTTTTAATTAGTTCCTCCATTTCATGTACAATAACATTTTTTTTTATTCCTTTTTTTTTCAAAACAACCATTTCCAACTTTAGACGTATTTTCTTGATTTGCAATAAGCTTCTTTATATTCCCCTCTTAAGGTGTAAATGACTTTGTCATCTCCAAGTTTTGACTTAACATTTGTTCCCCTTTCTTCATTATGTCCACCACTAGCATAGTACTTTGGTGGCTTCAACATTAAATAATTAAAATTTGAAATTATCAAATTATTATTATTATTACATAATAATATCGAAAATTTGAAAACCTTAAGTTGAGATGCGTTGAAATTTTTTGCTGCTTCAAGCTTCAAACTTATGAAACTTATGCAACTATGGGAGTAAGAAACCCACACTCCCACACTTTTGACTTATTTTTCCACTCTATGATTGCAATTTCAGATGTCACTTGCTCCCACACATTCAACCTACTTTCCCACTAAGTGATTGCAATCTAGGATGTTGCTCACTACATGTGGGCAGTTATGGGAAGTTTTACAACAAAACAACTCACTATGGGAATCTTCTGTAGTATAGCAATTCACTATGGGAAGTTATGCAATCACATTGGGAGGTGAATGAATGCATTGGGATCGCAGAGTTGGGATGTGATGAGCATGTTGGGATCGTAGAGTTGGGATGTCAATGAACACACTAGGATGTTGATTAGCACATGATCATGTTCATTATGCATGGGAAGTAATGCATCAAATATTTGTTGGAAGTTTTGCAACAAAATAGTGATCATGTGTGATCCCATTCACTAAGCATAGGAAAATATCTGGGAACTTTTGTAGCAAAATAATGATCATGTTCACTATGCACATGAAGTTATGTGGGAATTTTTGCAACAAAGCAACAATTACATGCGATTTCACTCACTATTCATTACACATAAAAAGTTATGTGGGAATTTTTGTAGCAAATCAACAATTGTGTGTGATCATGTTGGGATGTTGATTAGCGTGTGATTTCATTCACTATGCATGTGAAGTTATGCATCAAAGTTTTGTGGGAAGGTATGCATCAAAACATTAATCACTAATTCAAGTTACTAAGTATTTGGATTCCATATCATGAGCATAAGATCACCTTGATCCTCTTTCTACCTTCAGCTTCTTTAAGATTCAGGAATTGCTCTATGGAAAGTTTTGGTGATAAACATAATTGTTAACCTTAATAGTAGGTGTTGGATGGCTTTTGCAAAAAGTGATATTTGATATACACAAGGCATTAAAAGGTCATCCAATTGTAATGAAATTTGCAGGCATGGTAATGGCATTTTGTTTCTATGATTATATGTGTGATCATATGCATCATCTTTTTCAAGAAAAATGTTTACATAATTGTAACCATAAGTTGCAATGTTTGTCTCTTTGGTGGTATTTTGTTCTTTTTCTAGCTTCAAGAATGCATGTTATGCAATTTTTAGAAAGCGAATGTATTGATGTAAAGGTAAAAGCTGATAAACAATCAAGTGGCTTTTAAACAATATTATAGAAGTTATTATTGGAACATTTGTGGAGTTGAGCCTTATTCTTTAAAAAGATTAGGAACAAAATACCAAGATGAGGTTTAGTTGAGTGTCTATGGACATTTGTTGTGTTCAAAGAAATGACAAGTTGGAAGAAACTAATAAAATTACACATGTATTGTAGCAATGCATAACCGTAATCATCATTCAAAGGAGTCATTTCAAATCAACATGGGTTTGACAATATGCTATATTTTGGGTAGCTTTTCTAACTTTTTCACACAATTTTCTTTGTCCTAGCTAAGTGCCACATTTTGTGTTGTGGTGTGCTTGCATTTGTAGTTGAAGTTTCTCCAAAATTAAATTTGGTCACAAGCATTCCTCCATGATTGTTGACATTGGTGGTATGGGGTTTACATTTGGATTGTTTTTTATTTGCTTTTTAATCCTTTGTGTCATTGTGAAAAAAGGTGTAACAACATTGGCCTCCAATGCAGCAAGTTGGAAATCAATTGTGAATGATTTTTGTGTCCCATCCCTTAACATTCATGTTTTTCATATCTCCAACCTTTATTTAGGTAACATGTAACCAATTACACAATTTAGGTTTGAGGTTACTCATCTTGGAGTTCACATTTGTATGTTGTCCATTGTCAATTTATTCTTTTATGATTATAGTAGTCCGGGCATTGAATTGGACTTTGAATGCATGCTTCAGTGGTCGTTGTAAAATCACATTTGCAAGTTATATTTCATTTGTGCAATTTGCAAGTATGAAGATGACCAAAATGTTGGGGTGGTCTTGCTTCATCCAATTAAAAAACTCCTTGCTCTTGTGTATTAACCAACAATTTAACAACCAAATCATTTTCTATTGTTTTGGCAAGGCTAACTATTCAACTTCTAAATGCATAAATGACAATAATATTTTGTGCACAAATCATTTTGTGGTTTCCAAAGTTGACTAGTGATTTTCATTAAAGGCGAGATCCCATCCATTGTTGATGCACATGGTTTTACTTCCATTATTTGGTGGCAATGTTTTGTTTGTGATACTTGCAAAAAACCTTAAGGGGGAGGGGCAACCCATCTATAATTGATGAACGACAAGAGTGTTTTGCCTCTTATCTTCCATCCCTAAAACTTTGATGTGTTTTGTATACTTGCTTTCCCATGTTCATTATCTTGTTGTTGGCACCAAATGTATTCATGTTTGATCATTATTCACCATTAAGGTTGGAAAAATGTCGTAAATTTTTGCAAGGTAAGCAACTATGTAACCCATGTTTCGTCCTTGTTGTTTCCAATCACTTGGAAGTTTGCTTGTTGCTATTGTTCCCGTTCTAAAACTACAATTCATGTATTGATTTAGGAATTGATGATCCATTCTCGTGTGACCTTGAAATTGCCAAGGGCATCAATCATGATTTCAAGAGCAAGGGATTCTATCATGCCTTGCACTATGGGCTGAATGGTGGAAGTAGTAAGGGGTTGGCCTGCCTTTTGCATTTCTATAACATATTCGCCAAAGTATATTGAAGTTCTGGATGCTCTTCAAGCATTCATAAATTTTGTTGATTCTGCTTTATTGTTGTTCCAAGCTTTGCTAAATGAATGTAGTTTGGTTTTAAATCACCATTAGGTGTAAACCAATCCCACAAACTTGCCTTCCTTAACTTCTTGTATGGACTTGGGATTCCATGTTTCTTGTGAGTTGTTTTGAGGAAGTGTAGAGCTTGGGAGTCATTATCGTATTTTTTTATAGCATCCATTATGGGTGGCCACAAATTTGGTTGGAACTAGTTGGTGTATTCCCCTCTTATCTTTTACTTTCCACCTTTTGCTTATTCTTGTTTGATCTCCTTATTTGATAATAATTTTACAACTTGTTTTCATGGCCTACCCACAACACGCTTCTCCACTTGCTTCAAAATAGTCTTGTTTGGTACATGCACATTTTACATTGAACAATTCTACTTCATGTTGCAATGCAACCTCTTTTTCCTCACTTGTGACTTTGTTGAAGATTACGATAATGGTGTTTTTTGGGAATTTTTTGTTCTCCATCTCTCAAGCATTTCAATAAATCCCTTTTAAAAACTATCAAACCTTGACAAAAAAACCTCGCAATGCACTATTAAAGTTGATACTCTTTTCATAACCTTTTTGCAAAAAAAGTCACAACATTATGAACTCATTGAGGTTTTAAAACATCTTCAATTTTTGCAAACATACATATTTCAAGAAATAAAAGAGAATAATTAAAATGCACAAATGTGATTTTAACCATATATTATTTTTCATCCACATCCAAATACATTATCATTATGATTGTCAAATATTAAACATATTCATTATTTTTAAAAGGTCAAATTTTTTATAAGAAAAAATGGAAACTTCAAAATAAAATAATTATTCGGTAATGGAGTGTTGAAGCCACAAAGTTACTCGGTAATATGGCATTGACATGCACAATGATTTTTTCCTTCAAGCTTAGAGTCCTTCATTTGGTTCTAAATGATTTTCCTTATTCTGTAGCTTGTTGTTCCATCCAATATTGTCCAAAGATGGTCAATGGTGGTTTAACTATAATATTATTTGGTTTTCTAGCTCTTTGTTACACAACAATGATTTCATTCTACAACTTTTGGGAAAATTAAACAACTTAATTGAATTGCTCATTTCTTAGTCACCAACATTATTGAAATTAGAACATTATGAGCATATTTATTACCTTGCTGGATTGCCATAATTTTAGTCAATGCCTCTAGTTTCATTACTCTCTACTTCAAGCTAGTTTGAATGATTAAGTATTTAGAACGTGGAACATAATGATCTTGCTTTTTACCATCAAAATGGGTTCCAACATCATGGTTCTAACCTTCTCCTCCTTCCAACATGAATCCTTCACAAGAAAGTTCAAAAATTTGGGATATTCCTTCTCCCACATCAACTTGTCATCCTTTGAGCTTAATGTATTAATCAATATAATTGAAATTACAAATCAATTCCTTCATTAAGAGTTCATCCATGAAAGTCCAATCAAACTTTTTCATCTATGTAAGACCCACCATTCTTGCCCACTCAACCTCCTCCTTCTCCAATGTCCAAATGTTACCATGAGTGCATTCCAAAAAAAGAATCTTGCTCAATTCTGTTGTAGTAGGTGAATTTTCTAATTCCTTGATCTTTCATCGCTTTCCAATAAAGGTGGTACTATCCAATTTGTGCTTCATCATTTCAATAGCAAGAGGTTATTCCATGGTTCTTTCAATGAATCTCTATTCACTTGCATCCTTAATTAACCCCATCTTATTCCATCAAGTTTTGTTCTCAATCCCTTCTACACCCAACAAACCTTAATTTCCAAAGATGATGTGTTATATGCTTCCGTTTTGTTTTTCAAAATTTTCAGTTTCTTTTTTTTAATTAAATTTTTTTCCCAAGGAGTCTATGTTTTATCCTTCCTTCTTTTTTTTCTTTTTTTCTCAATTATTTTTTTTTTCTTGTGATTTTTCCCATATTTGTTATCTTTTCTAAGGAGGATGAATTTTTATTCTTCATTGATTTTTTTCATTTTTTTCAATTCTTTTGATTTTTTTTGTTGGTTAGTTTTTCACTTTTATTATTTTTAAAAGGAAGATGTGTTTTATCCTTCCTTATTCTTTTTCTCAAATTTTTTTCTTTTTGTTCTTCTTATTTTATTCACTTATGTTTTTTTCTTCCAAGGTGGATTTGTTTTATCCTTCTTCTTTTTTCCCCTTTTTTTCATTTTTTTCCTTTTAAATTTTTTTCCTATGATTATTAAATTTTCTTTTTTTTATCCTTGGAGGATGTGGTCATCTAGGTGATTTTCTTTTGCTAAAAGTTTACCATTTTGCTAAAAAAATAATCACAAGCAACATGGTCAAGGGAACTTTTAGGAAAATGTTCAAAAAAATCATTGAATTTCAAGGAAAAAAGTTGTGAAATTGTCAAAGTTTTTTGAGGTTCACTAGAAAACTAGGCTATGCAACTATTATTAGTCACAAACAACATTTTATGGTTAAAAAAATTTCCATTGTGGAAAACTACTTGCAAGTGTAAATTAGTTGCAAATATTGGTGACATCATGATGATGTCATCAATCCATGAATGCACATGGAAAATATTTATTTATTTTCATCTAAAGTATAAAATATTTCATATGTATGGCCATTTGCTATTATTTCACAACTATTTTGGTGGCAACCAATGTTTTGCCACTTGGAGTTTTGTAATATTAATTCATGGTGACATTTGAATGCATTTAATTTTTATTTAATTTTTTTGTAATTGAAAAATAAAGGAAACATAATCTAGGCCATTGGATTCATATGTTTGGATGGTTTTAAATTGTGATATGTGGCACAATATAGATTTACAACATGACACACCAGTTTAAGTTTATACCAAATAAATTTTAATAAATAATTAGGTAGGTAGGTAAGTTAGTAATATTAAATACATACCCACCTATTTAAGTTGTGTACCTATCCAAGTTAAATATTTACCCATTTAATTGGGTAGGTCAAATTAGGTACCTACTTACCTACCTATCTACCTAAGTAGATAGGTGAGCAAATAGGTTGGGGAGATAAGTAGGCTAGAATGATGTATAGATGTTTTTCATTTTTATTTTGGGTTAATCTTTTTCATTCACTCATCCCAAATGGCACAACTTTTTCACTTTGATAATAACTAGTGGTAACCCGTGCCAGCACGGCACTGATGCAGTGCCTTTTGTCTCATGGAAGACCCCAAGAAATCGCCATCGCTAGGAAAGCGAAGCTAGTGACGGAGCTTTTTCGTCTATGTCCATACCCTAGCTCTCTGCACTGCCAACCTGGGTTAACTTCCGCAACTAAACACCAGTTTACATCGGATCACACTGGGCCAGAGTGATTTAACACCCACCAGCGCACCATCCATCCACTGGATGCATGAACACCAGTTTCCATCGGATCACACTGGGCCAGAGTGATTAAGAAGAATCACTGCAACACCTCGCGGTAGACCACATTACTGGTGTAAACGCCAGCAGGGGCCCCATTTAAAGCCGCCTTGTTGCCACCCCGAACCAGCACCCGGACGCCCCGCCGTGAGCCGCACCGAGAGAAAGCCACATAAAGCTGCCCGTGGCAAAAAACAGGCTTGGGCAGGTACACCCCCATTGTCTGCAGCGTCTGCCCCTGGGCCTTGTTGATAGTCATGACAAATGCGGGCCGCAACGGGAACTGCCGCCGGCGGAGAGTAAAAGGCATCCTCTCCGTGTCAGAGGGAATGATGCTAAGGCGAGGAATAAAAACGCGCCTACCCTTGTCCGGTCCTGTGGCAATCTCAGCATCAGTTATGTGCTGCATCAGCTTGACCACAATAAGCCGAATGCCATTTGCAAGGCCGCTCGACATATTCCATAACAAAATCACCGGGCAACCTTCCTGCAGGGTCAAAGTGTGGGGTGGCACCCCTGACATGTTGAGGGAGTTTAGAAACTCGGTAGGGTAAACCCCTCTCTGTTCACCTTGCACAATAGAATTAGCGTTGTGGTACGTGCGGTGTTATGCTGGTGTGCTGTCAGGTGTGGTGAAGTCAAATTGATTCATGATGGCGGTGTTGATGCTGTCAACGCCCTCGTTCAGAGGAGTTAAAATGGCCCTTTGAACGATGTGCTCATTGCGTGACTGCGAGTCTGTGAAGCGGCCAAGGTCGCCGTAAACTTCATCCACAAGGCTATTAATGGTGTCACCCTGGCAGCACATGTTTTCTGGGATCAAAACAACCTCTTGAGACTGGCATCCACAATCTGGCCTTTCTTGCCCCGGGGAACCACAGGCAATATCTGCCTAAAATCACCTCCCATGAGAACAACCTTGCCCCCAAAAAACATGTCCTTTAAGGTAGGGTCAACAGCACCCATAACATGTTGGAGCGTGCGGTTCACAGCCTTAAACACATGCTTGTGGGCCATGGGTGCCTCATCCCACACAATGAGGCGTGCAGCCCGAATCAAGGCTGCTTGTGGACTGTTCAGGGGAACATAGCAAGCAGAGGAGCCACAAAGGCCTGCTACGGGAATTTTGAAACGTGAGTGAACTGTGCAACCGCCCTCCAAAAGCAGGGCTGCAATGCCAAAAGATGCCACCGACAACGCTATGTCACCAGTAGAGTGCACCCTGCTGAGTAGGCACCCATAGAGGAAAGTCTTGCCAGCCCCTCCCAGCCCATCAACAAAAAAGGTTTTGTCGAGCGGCCTGGGGTCATGGACCGCGTCAATGACATTGTCGTAAATGGAGCGCTGCTGCTGATTTAATAAAGGCACATCCCAAGCAAGTTGTTGAGCTTGCCATGTCACATTGTACCTAGCCCGCTCCTCGGATATAGTGGCGTCCCCTGAGGCAGCCAGTTGTGCAGGGATTGGCAGCTCAAAATCCTCTAGGGTTTTCCCCCCTTGGGCCTGCAGCAGCTGCTCCACTTCCCACAAGCCTTGGTCAAGGATGGTTTGGTCCAACTGTCGATTGGGCGTTACCTGCGCAACGCAATCGGGGTAAGACTCATTAAATGAAATGTGCGGAATGATGTTGAAGGATCAGCTTTCTGGTACATTGAATCCAACAATCGGCCATTCAATAGTGAAGTTTCCAGGCAACACTTCAAAGAAGACAGCATAACACAACTTGTACCATCACAACCCAACGAAAGGGAGGCTTGCAATATACACTTCCTTTGTGGAGGCCTTTTGGCCACTCACCTGGCGTGCTTGGTGCAGGAAATCCTCTGTAAGGGCTCCCTTATGACTGTCCCATAGCCACCCAGGATTGGTGACGTTGTTGAAAATCTATGCAGGCTGGCAAAAAGCTGCAGCAAGCTTTTGGGCAGTTGCACATCAGCAACTTCTGAAAGGCACTGGTCCCATTCAACATCATCTTGCAACAAGCCATGTGCAAGGCAGGCAGCTTTAAAAGTGGGGTGCATAATTCTGGTAGGCGTGTGGGGCTGGTGGGTAGTTCTGAGGTCCTCAAAGCATGTGGCCCCTGCAACGTGGGTAAGCAAAACTCGCAGATAATAACGCTCGCCCTCTGAGGGTTGCACAAAGTACATGCGCCCCATAGTTCCCAATGTGACATGATTGTTTGGGCCTGCACCCCGCCGCCCCACTACCCTTTTCCGGAGGTGCCACGCCTTTTTGGATTTGTTCCACACAACGATTTCGGGATAATCAGGGTACAGTGTGGTCAGCGTAGTAAGCAGTGGCGGTGCAGGGTCATTGCTGCTGCGAGCCAAAATGGATGTAGCCGCGTATTCAGATTTGGCCTTTCGGTTGAAGTCACACCACCCAGTCAAAGTGGTGGAGTTGTTGCACATCATGGCTTCCCCAACCGTGGTCCCCTCGGGAAAGTAAGTGGTCTCCTCATTAGGTAGATGAATAGCTAAGCGGTAAACATTGGGGTGCATGTCGTGCAAGTCAAAGGCAAAAAGCCGATGGCAAGCTTCGTTGGCATTGACATACCGCCCATCGAGGTAATTTTGGACTTCATCCCAAGCGACAGGCACATTGTTCCCATCGGCCCCACCTGCAACCGCCTGAGGCACTATAGCCGGTAGAGCCCCAGCTTCCGGCTGCACCATTGCCAAAGCACGGTCGTGACCCTTGTAAACATACTTGTAAAGATATTTCATAGCCGTGATGGAGCTGCAGACCTCAACATTGATGTGGCACTGGTACCGCATGGTCAGGTAGGGGTTGTATGGGTCGACCCAACGGTTGTCAAAGACAAAGTCCGAGCTACAAGGGGGAGGGGGCAGCAGCAAGAAGTTGTTAGTCACCAAGGCAGACTCAGACATAGACACTTATGGTTAGGTGCAGAGGACAACAATTCACTTGCCAAATTTTCTAACAGCTGCATTTACGTGGGGTGGGTGAAGGTCCTGCCGTCGTCCCGTCGCCGGTAGGTTGGGTAGCTGCCGGTGGAGTCCTTAGTTTGGGGCTGAAAAGTCTTGGGATAACCCTTGCTGCAAGCCCCATTCAACATGCAAGCACATGAGGGATGTAAGGCCCCACAGGGCCCATGTAACATGCGAGATGTCACAATGTTGTAAAGCTCGGGGTGGGCGGATTTGTTTGGAAGTTCGGCACACATGATTCGGTCATAATCGTTGCTGTCACGCGGCTTGTTATGGCTGCGTAGAATGATCAAAATGTGACCGTGTGGCAAGCCCTGCTTCTGCCATTCTACCACATGGATGTCCGCCACCGCAGTGCCCAAAACACCATTCTGCAAAAGGTCTTTGAGGAAGGCATTGAGCTTCATGTTGAACACCCTGGATGTCAAGTTAGGGCGGCCGCTGGCTTCCTCCCCAGGCCTCAGCTCATGCAGAATTTCTAGCCAATTTGGGTTGCACGTCATGGTTATGAATAGCTCAGGTTTCCCAAACTTTCTGACCAAGGCCATGGAATCTTGGTAGAACTGGTTCATGTGGCAGGGGCTACCAACAAAAGTGGCTGGAAGGACAACCATGCGCCCAAAGTTGGTGCTGTTAGCCTCGTCTTGCTGCATGGCATCTACCATTCTTTTATATTGGTTAGCACGCAAGGTGGTTTGGTTGAGGCGCACCCACCCCAACCGTTGCCCCTCAACCTTGGAGTATTGGTCAACCACTCATTCTTGATATAGCCTCTTGCCATAAGTGAACGTGCTATTGGTAGGAGGGTTGCAGTCATGCATGAAATAAACCGCGTATTCCCTGGCAATAACCTTGCGAACGATGTGCCCTGCGGTAGTTCCTCTGCTTCGGCCCCGGGCCCTACCCCTACCCCTGCCCCTACCTCCACCACGCCCGGGGTCCACTGCCCGGGCAGTAGCTTGAGCGTCCGCATTGTTTATGATATACAACTGGGCAAATTGATGGGGGCCCCCTTGAGGAGGTGCCAATGGCCCCAGCAAATGATGCATAACGCCCCTTATGGCAATCATACTGACCCCATCCTCGGGTGATTGGATGTTAATGCCAGAGGAGGCCATCTGCAAGGAGGAATTGTATTTTTGGATGTGCTTGCGAAAAGATATGGTGGCAGGGGGGAGGCGTGCACCAAGGGCATGCTCAGAAGTGAGTAGGTTTCGCAATGGTTGAGGAGGAGGAATGGGGAAGAGGGCCTCATAGCTACAAGATCTACCTTTAGCACAGTAAAGGTCTGTGTGTCCTTGGGAAGCCTCATCAGGCCAAATCATAGTTCGACAATGTTAACACTCAGCTGTCCTACCCCCTATGTCAAGCACCGGAACAATGGCCTCATTAAATTCTGAAAGGGGGACGTAGGCTACTTGTGTGCAAATCTTGTTGACCCCGCGCTTGCCGGTGCTGCTCGCGGTTGCGATCTCGCTGTTGCTGCCGCTCCTGGTCTGTCAGTCGGGCACGGGCCTTTGCATGTTGCTCGCCATTGCGGCGTCGCTTCTATTGTCGCTCTTGGTTTGTTAGCTAGGCATGGGCCTCCGCCTACTGTTCGCGGTGGTGGCGTTGCTCCTACTGCTGCTCCTGGTCTGTCAGCTGGGCACGGGCCTCTGCGTGCTGTTCGCGGTCTCGTTGCTGCTGCCGCTCCTGGTTTGTCAGCCGGGCATGGGCCTCTGCGTGCTGCTCGCGGTCGCGGTCTCGCTGCTACTGCCAGGTTGCGGTGGACATGTGGTCGAGATAGTTCTGAAATTTCTTGTGCAAGGCAACAATATAAGTGAAGCTGCTGCTGCTTCTTCTCTGCAAGATCATATTTGACTTGGATTATGAAATGCTGTTGTTGTTTTTCATAGCTTGAAAATTGACCAATTTTTTTGTTTGTTATTTGCAGGTTCATCAAGATATGACACAGCCGTTGGCACACTACTTCATATACACAGGACATAACTCGTACCTCACTGGAAATCAACTCAACAGCAAGTGTAGTGTGGAGCCCATTAAAGCAGCATTGAAGCAAGGAGTGCGTGCTATTGAGCTTGATTTCTGGCCAAATTCTGCCAAAGATGACATCCAAGTTCTTCATGTGCAATGCCCAACAAAATTTCACTTTGTTTCAGTTCACTATAAAAGAGTTTTTAGATTATTGAAAGTTTGCAATTATATAGGTAGGTTTTTTTTCCCACTCATACTTTTTCTTACCTTCTTTCACTGACAATAAAAATTACTTTTGTAACTATGCTGTAAGATCTAAAAGGTTCAAAATCATTAGGAAGACCTTGGGTGTAGTAGCTCAGGAAAGAAAGTTTTTAATTTTTAGGCAGCTGTAGTGGGTTGCACCATGCGACCTGGTAACTGAAATTTCTTTTGCCAGCCTTCAATAATCATTTCATCTGGTGAATTCGTATTTTGGAAGCTTGGCCTTAACTCCAGCAACTGCAAAAACACAAGTTTATATTTACAACATTTAGAAAACCACCAGAAACTGTTTTTTCACATCTGAAGCAAGCCAAGAGTCTACCAATTCCACTCAATACAAATATCTTTGTGTTGACAATGTGGCAAATATTGTCGCAACCCCACTTTGGCCAAGTGTGGGGGTGAAGCCCAACACTTGGAAAAGTTGGAGGTTTGGAGTCCTTCGGGACTCCCGAATGTTTAGAGCTCGACAGCAAGGCCCAAAACACCTCGCATTGGGGTGTTTTTGGTGTCATTGGAAAAAGTTCTTGAAACGTAGATATCGAAAATGGCCTCGCATTGGCCATTCAGACATCTACAGCCCAAGTTATGGGCAAAAGAAGGGCCGGGAGTCAAACTGGCAGTTTGACTCCTGACCACTAAAAGTTAGGAATCGACCTCTTTCCGACGTCGTCTTGAAGAGTGCGACATGGTGTTGGAAAGCTCTCGACGAGAGCTACAACATTGATTTAGGACTCGTCCCGATCCGAGTTTGGGGCGAGGAGCTATGGCCGTTCAAAGTTTCAGGAGCCTAGTCGGGACACTTTCGGGACTCCATTTCGGGAGTCTCAACAAAATGTGCCATTCGGATGTAGCCTCCGCGACCAGCCTCAGAGAATACTATAAGGGGGAAGGTGGTGGCTTCCCCCGAGTCTGGGCCGTGGTGAGTCTTGTGTGTCCAAATGCCCGTGGCGAGTCCCAACACCCAAGGGTGTCCCGAATGCTAAACTAACCCGATTTGGTTGGTTTTTGGATGCAGATTCACACGAGCTAAGCTAATCCCTCTTCCTAGTCTAATCCCTGGGCTCCCAACTCGACCCTCTACCCCTTTTTAGAGTTGGAAGCCGGGAGCGTGCTACCAAGCCTCAACTTTCCACAACTTGACTTTGTGAAACCCTTAAGTGGGTTTCACCCCGTGACTTGGGAGCGCGTCAAATACCCAAAAATGATAACAATATGCAAAATTGTAATTGAACGATGAATGACTATTTTTGAGAATATTTGTAGAGCAGGCAGCCACCTGATTCATATCTAAGCACCTTGTTCTCCAAGACCGTAATGCAAACCTCTTGGATATAGGTCTGCCTTTGAGTGTTAGGAGCAAGACAATGTCTTATTAGTACGATTCTTTCACAAGTCAAACAAAAAGGTCATTGATCTGATACTGCATTGCCCCAATACTTTCTGACTGATATCCTTCATGTCCTATATGTTTTTTGTGATAAACCAAGATAGGACATCTGATTGATACCCTTTGTTTCTTGTATGTTTTTGTGATCAAAATATGTTTCATTGATCTTGATAAACCAAGATAGCATACCTGATTGATATGCTCTTTTCTGAGGTTGTCAATAGCTCAATCTTTATTTGTGTTGGGGATTCATTATGGAGACCTGAAAAGATATAATTTTTCTTTAATTTCTTTTTTGTTCAAATTTTGATAGACTTTGATTCATTTTGTAGACCCAAAAAGAGATAATATTTTTCTGATGTCTTCTGTGTTTAAATTTTGAGAGTTTGATGTCATAAATGTCCTTGAATCCAAATCAAGTGTGGTTTGAGCTTATATGTCAACCAACAATCTCATCAAGACCATGCTTCAAATGGGAATGACATTAGGACACAAAATCTACTCTACCCTAAACCCTAAACTGTCTACAGGAACTGGAAAGGGGAGTGAATTGTTATCCACTTTGAGCACAGAGCAGGCAACCACCATCTCCAACTTCCGGCGAGCTCCAAGTCCATTGGCATTACCTACTCAGGCAAAAGACCAACATCATCATCATCAGGTGTGTCTCCAGCAAAGCGAAGATTGAAACTAAGAATGCTTACACTTTGAGGGGGGAAAAGACTTCCGATTGGGGACTTGTAGCAATTCAAAGAAGTTTCTTGAAAAATCTGTCTGCCGAATTGAACAAACATGTTGACAGACAGATCACTCGAATCGAATATCCACCGAGCCTGGACAACGACAGCAAAGTCGGGCCAAAGAACCTGTGCAATCGCCACTGATTAAACAATGGACTACTGAGACTTTGAACATTGTTTCTTTATTGCAGATAGGAAGATCATATGTAATTTCAAAGCTGAAGGACTATCCACAATTTCAGACAATTGACCTTGCTGTTCATAAGTCAGGTTTCAAGGTACCCATCATCTTGCATGATCCTTTTTTTGACTCATTAGTTGGGCAGCAAACCTGTAGACTTTGCATCAACTATATTTTTCTTCTGCTATGTAAGTTCTTTGTGTGCTCTTTCACCTCTGTTTTCCTATTTATATGAAGAAGTGTAATGTACAAGGAATCTGATAATGCTTGGGATTGATATATTAGTGTTCCTGCAGATTGCGTTCCTTCTTCGACTTGTACCTTTGCTGCCATACAATGTGATGAACTACTTGCTGTCTGTTACACCAATTAGTACCTCTAAATATATCCTCGCATCTTGGATTGGTATGATGGTATGAAGCCAAAATTCTGCTTGTTCTCTATACCCATCTTCCTGTCACATTGAATTGTAGTTCTCCATTGCATGTGGACACTATGGAGTGCTTGTACTGTATGGTTGGAGACATATATACGTAGGCAACTGTGTTTCCAATATCTACTTGGAACCATTAGCTGTAAGATGGAGGGCAACCAGTGTTGATGCAATATCTCATTACAGAATATGTTACATTGACATCATGTAAATGAAGTATTGCATCTGTTCCAGAAGTGGTGACTGCTGGTTGGGTTCGGGTGCAGCCTTTGACATTAGCATTTGTGTATGTGGGGACAACAATTAAAAATATTGCAGACATCAGTCAAGGTGGTGGTGACTTCACTCGAGGTCACTTTGTAAGTCATCTAACCTACCTGTTCATGTGTCTATCCCATTACAAATTGACAACTATCCCATTACCTCCACAGCCACAACATGTGGTGTCAAATATTAAGGTTTGTGCAGTCCAGTCAATTTGTATTTAGGTTTCCAATTATTAGGTTGTGCAAAAGAATGTGTTGACTTAGGGTGTCCTTAGTGACTGGACCAAACAAATGTAACACAGCAATGTATGAAATGTCGAAAATCAATAAGGATTTCCACAAAGAGAGATTCCATGTTTAAAAGTCTCAAATATGCAATGATGTCAAACTGCACAAGGTTTTAGGATGGTATATCTTGTCAGAGAGACAGTAAAGTAATTTCTCAAGAATTGGTTGGGAAAGATGACTGTTACTGTGCTTTCCAAAGCATGAAATAGTACAATATGACCATGTGAGAACTGTTGAAACATCAGAGTGTCCAAGGTGAATGATTCCAAAAAGAGTCCAAAGGTCAAGTAAATCCAAAGTAGCTTTATTATACTTTAAGCACTGAACCACTGAGCATCTTATTGTATCATAGTTGATGCTTTTCCTGCACTTTTGCATCATGTTATGTTTTTTTGAGCAATGTCGTCGTGTTTGTTATCTATGTGTTTGCAAGAAAATCACTTCTAAGAAGAATTTTTTTTTGCAGATTTGTTGTGAGAGTTTTTTGCAACAGAATGCTTGCATCAATTGGTTAAGCTTGCCACTAATCTATATGGTTCACACATGGTGTTGTGTTTTGAATCTTGGTACAGATTATGCTGATGATTGGCTTGGTGCTAACAAGTAAGTATGATCTCTCAAGCGCACTCATTTCTATGTCGATTTGATTCCCAAGTTGTTCTGTATGCAGTACTATTCTCTTGTTAAGTTGTTGGTACATGTTGACTACTAGGATAGTTTTGTCAGCCAAACCATGCTATGGTCATGCATGTTTTTGGTACCAGGGTGATTTCCCTTATAAGCAACCAGTCACTGGTGACCAGTGCTGGAAGCTGATGAAGTCAGTGAGAATGCTGCAGTAGCTAGTCACCACCACACACATTGCTGTTCACGATCATTGAATCTGCAACAACTAGCTATGTTTGATACCACTCTTTAAGCAAACACAGGCACACACACACACACACACACTCTCACAGACAAGTTTACTCATTGCCTATTTCTGTTTTCTAGTTAGGGAGTTCTTTGTCCCTAATGGCCGTTTCATGAAATTTTATTCAGTGAACTTAGATTGTGAGGAGTGAGGGGTAGCTATGGTAAACTAGCATGGTCAGTGAGAATGCTGCAATATCTAGTCACCACCACACACATTGCTGTTCATGGTCATTGAATCTGCAAGAGTGAGCTACCCCTCACTCTTATGGAAACCACAATGACCGCTCTCAGTTTTTCGTTTGGTTTTCTCTGTTCTTTAGGGTTGGGTTTCCTCTTTTCCATACTTCCAGATATGTTACTGTTCTGTTGCCAGATCTGAGGTTCTCCTTAGTCTATTATTGGGTCATCTGTCAATTCTGTTCAGGTTGACATTGTAAGTATGGTGAAGTTCTCAATACTTATGAAGATATACATTTCATTGTAAGTATTGAGTTCTCAATCCTTACGAAGACATATCTGAAGTTAACCTTGTCAGAATTGTCTGGTGCAAATCACAGTGCTGGAATTCAAGGTGAGCTTCTAGCAATTAGCAGGTATCCAAATGGGTGCTACTAATTCTGTAGTCTGTTTAGCTGATTTCTATCAAGTGACATTTCCACACATGATTCTGAAGTTTTGGAACATGTACCCAATTTGAATTCCTTCGTAATTTTTTTTTCCTGGTCATCAGAAATACAAAGTTTACAGATGATTTGTTGTTCTGTTGTATGCCTAAATTTTCCCATTTCATGTATTCAGATAAAGAGTAAATTGGATGTGGCAGCTACAGTGAGTCCTCCTGTGAGCTAAATATGGTGTTCTCTTGCACGTTCTTGTATTTAGCATTGGACCAAAGCTTCAAATATGAAACATAAACATTTTTCATAAATATGTTTTTATGGAGAATGCAGGTATCAATATTAAATATGACTCATATGCCTGAAGTTGATTCTAATATTTCAGAAACAGCTATATTTGCAGCTATAAACAGTCAGTTTCGCATAAGATTCAGCAGGTTCACAACCTCAAGTAATAGACTTAAATCATTATTGTGAAGAACAAAGGTTTCAAACAAGGACTTGCAAAGATGAACCTTCATTTTGGATTTTCATCCTTTGGAATCTTCTAAAGGATTCTTTTAAGGTCTCCATGATCCTTATTGAGGGCTTTCTGAAAGTCCACTTTGTTCTGAAAGCCATGTGCTCTTAGGTTTTTTTTTGTCTCTTTTGTCTGCTTGTGTCTTCCTTGTGTTCCCTCATCTTTTTTGGTCTCCTAAATGCATTTCCATTATCTTATATTGGTTTTTGTTTTGGTGGTCCTTTTTTTTTGGTTTTTGTTTTTGTTTTTTCTTTGCCATATATATACTTTTGGTTAGGTGGCATTATGGCTGAGTCATGTGGTTACTTCCAATTGCGACAGGAACTGAGTACATTGTGTTGATGTTTGATGATGGCTTGTACCTCTACCAGGACTTGATTTTTGATGGTCACTGAATTTGTGAAACACAATTGTTGGCATCACTTTCCAGTTCTATACTGTTATTTCCATTTGGTGTTTTTCTTCTTTCCCTGTGGAAGTTTTCTGTTATGGTCTGGAATCTCTCTGATCTTACTATAAGATTTCATGGCCTCCATTCAGGATGAACAGAGCAAATGCAGGTTCATTGATTCAACATATGGTTGAGTTTTCCAATAAAGGAATGCTCAATATTCAGACATTCCTTAACTAATTGTGAACAGTTTGGAATAATACTTTGGTTATATGATGGGAAAATGGGGGAATTTATTGCAGTTGTGGCGGTAATATTGGTGATGTGGATTGCCAAAAATTCCCTTGAGCGTGTGATTGAGGACAATACCCCAGCAAATGATGTGGTAATTGTTGCATCTGAACCCCTTGAATCAGTTGATCCAAGCTCGGAGCTCCTTCAACCTATGATTCTGAAAATTGATGGTTCTGCTCTATCTACAAATGGACAAGCAGCACTTCTTGATCAAAGGCCTGATTCATAAGGATCTGTGGCTTCAGTTGGATTGTTAAAACAGTAAGCATCTACCTTCATTTAGTCCTTGGGTGTCAAAATTTTATTCTTACTGGGCAGTGTTATAGTGCTTTCTTTCTGGGACATCAAGTCTCCACCTTGCACTCATGTTTAAGATGCTGACTGTTGCCTTGTATATAGTTGATGCATTGGGATTGAGAAAAGTATGCTTGTCCATGTACATGCAACACACTGTTTGAGAAGTGCAAATACTCAAGGTCATCATTTCTAGTAGGCTATATTTCTTAAGGACCACCCAGTACTGGTAAACATTGTATAGTTTTTTATCATAAGATTAGGTCTTCTTTGCATCTCTATGATATTCTAATTTGGTGATCCTCTGCTGAAATGTTAGCAGAAGAATACAAATGGAATCAACTCATCATTGCCAACCTCCAAAATTCTTACCGTAACTGTTCACGCTTGCTTGGTGCCTGTGGGGAGTGGCCTTGGTAGCAAATTGGTTTGGAGAAAGAGATCACAGAATGTGCATTTGGTTCCCAGTATGAGTGTATGGAATGGATTTTGGCAGAAGATAAAGCTCACTTGTGAACAAGCATGCAAGGGGCCAAATACGATAAAGCTCACATGTAGACAAGCAACTCATCACGCAATGGCCCTGCCCCTTATGGCAAGTTCAGGTTAGCAGCAGTTAAATTACAAGATGGAGTTCCAAAAAAATGGACTTCAAAGTAGTTAGCTGACTTCAAATTGGCAACAGTTAATTATGGCAAGTTCAAATTTCAAACCTGCAACTAACAATTAATATAGGAAATGTTGCATGGAGTTCTCAAGAATAGAACTCACGGTTCACAGTAATACATCGTGAATATTGGTAGAATATGCGGCTGGAAATGCTCTTTTGATGTGATCCATAGAATGGCAAGTTATAGTATGTTAGCAACTAACTTGGGTTGGTAACATGCTATTCCAATGGATTTTTCCAGCCAAAGTGGATGGGATATCGTGTACCCATTCATCTTGGCTTGGTGTGCCATACCAAGTACCCAATATTCAACATAGTGTGGATGAATTTGGACTGTTCCTCTTCGAAAAATGCATTTGCTCAATGGGTCATACAGAAAGACCCAATGGTTGGATCTCTGCCAGCTTTGAAAAAAATAGCCTTAAGTGTTTTGCATATAATAAAGTTATCTGTCAACTAAGGCGATTAGGGGGTGAGAATGGCCAGTTTTGGCATAACAGGGTATCAAATGCATAATTGGGAGTGAAATATCACAGAACAAAATACCTTGGACCCAAACTAGTTTTTCCACCAATTTTGGTGGTTAAGTGAGTTTCATCCTTTCTTTTTTTTTTCCTCAGCACTTCAGCTGCTGTTACATATATTTTCACTGCTCCTACCTATACAGCTACTATAATTACTCTTGAACCTTGGGCATTAAATGCTGAGTTTCAGCATTTCATGCTGAAATTTAATAAAATTTCAGATCTTTGCGGAAACCACTGAAAGAAGGAGCCGATAGGAGGTGAAAGAGAGGGTGACTTTATGGAAACTTTAAAGGTGTTGTCAAATTAGAGTAGAAATCTGACCATGATAAAAAAAGAATCAGACCAAATGATATTTAGTGAATGACATTGGGATCTGGCCACTAGCATTGATGCAAAGGTTTTGTTCTCCAAGAATATTGTATAATGAGATTGGCAGTTGGCACACAAATATGAAGGACCACATTTGGGGCTTTAAAAGCCATTTTGGTGCATTATGTAGAAGAATTCTTTATATACATGCTCATTTGGCATTTGAGTTTATGTGAATTATCTCATAATTTTGCAATTTTCAAATAATTTTGAGTTTATTGGATAGGGCCTATCCATAGGATTTTCCACAAATTTTGGGATGCAAGAACCCTAATGTTGCTATGGTGGCTGATTTGTTGTTGTTTCTTTATCAATTGTCTTGTCATCACTAACATAATTTTAACTGAACAACATCCAGCTACATATATTTGTGGATATGAACTTTTGTTGTTGCAAGTTAGGCATATTGGCATGCATTAAGGAACATAAAGATTGATAAGCTTCATTATGGAGGGACAAAGCTTTATATGGTGGTGGAAAACTATTGACAAGGCTTTTAAAAGACAACTTTCATCCTGAAATCAAGTATTTTATCGTGATTTATGTGCAAAGTATCGACACACTAAGTGTATTGGCTTTTAGAAAGTTTCCCATTTGGATGTAATCTTGATGTAGATCTATAAATATTATTATTGGAGCAAGTAGCCTATCACAAATTTACAATGTCATAAAATTTCAATAGAAATTGTGTGAAAATCATACAACAATATGTCTATGCAAAATTTGTGGGCTTTGCTATGTAAAGATGATTATATATATATATAATTGATGTGTCTTTTTTACTTATGATGTTTTGATGTGAAGTACATATCATTTATAATTTAACTAAATTCATGCAAGTTTTGTATGAACTTATGAACCCTGATAAGTTTGTGATATAATGCTTTTGTAAGTGCATAATGGTAAGGTGGATCAAAAAGTGGTAAGAAATTGCAAATTTGAATATCCATTTCCTTTGTATTTTGGTGAGTCCTCAAATGTTTTTAGTAATTAGATAACAACAATCCATCAATTTCAAGTTTTTTTTTTCCAATTTATTTATAAAAACACCTAGAGATCATTGATTATTTCACCAAATAAAAGTTCACAAATCATAAATTTCATTTGATTTAATGCAAAACCTTTTGGTCTTATTGTCAAATTGGTACTCTTAAAGACTAAAACCAAATTCTTTACAAGTTTTGAAGTCCATCATCGTATTAAACCAAAGTCAATTCATGTGGATGTTATATTCCTTAGTTTTTAATTTCAAAAGTTTATAGCTTTGTAATTTTATGAATTAGGCATGCCAATTTATTACATTATGTACATGTTTAAATCTATAACCTCAAAGTAAGTCCTCTTTACCAATTTTAATGTGTACAAACCATGTGGCAATTAGAATGAAACCATGGAACACAAAAATTGATTGTGTTACATCCAAAGTGATCTTCCATATTGTTTTCTTTCAAATTTCAAAGGTTTGGTTTGTATTGAGTATATGATGCCTTTGTGATGAGTCTTGGTTGTATTTTGGGTTCAATTCAATTGAATTTTATTTTTTTGGTTCACTTTGTGCAAATGGATGGGTTGAAGGTCATGTGAACCTATTCACCACTTTGATGTTCAAGCTTTTGTTGCTTAGGTCCAAATGCAACAAATGTTTAGATTGGTCTTGGGAACATGCTTTTATACATTTATAAGCCCAACATATGAAGATGTGCAAGAGAATACCCAACTAGATAAAATTGGATGAAACTTTAAGATGATGAGAAGAACTAGGTGAAAACTTGAATTTTCCATTTTCCATGTAATATTTGGCAAACGAAATATATAAAAATAGTGGTGAAGGGTTTTGCTTGGCAAAAGGGCATGAGAAATAATTTTGGAACCATCATACCATGTGATAGTTACAACAAGGAGCTCACTTTTGTAAATTGGTATAAAAATGATCTAGCCTTAAATGTTCTTTGCGCTTGTGTCTTTTATTTTGTGCAACATTTTCATAAAGAAGATAATATATGTAATCAACATGTCAAATAACTAATCATCGTTTCAATGCATTTTCATAAACTAGTCATATGCATGGTTGCTTAGTAAAGCTCTTAAATGGACTTTTGTTGAGTATGTCAATGCTTTATAGGAGCATGATAATGCATGAAAATTGAAATGAATATTTTGAACTAAAGAATATTGGGTGTTTATTTTGCAAGGATAAAAAAAATTATGTAGACATGCAAAATTGTATAGAGGTCTACAATATAATTCTAAGAGATGTGATTTAATGTGTAAGATTTGAGATTATGAGCTTGATGGAAGAAAAATAAGTTGAGGATTTTTTTGCAAATTATTTAAAAAGAAGATTGATAATCTTTACAAAAAAGCTTATAGCATTTTGGTAAAGAAAACATTAGAATTGATAATATAAACATGAAATAGTTGCAAGATGGGTAAAAGCACATTAAGCCCCCTAAAAATTGTAGTTACAAGTATATTTTTTTGCAATTAATTTTTTGGGTAATGTATGAACTTCACATCTTGAATTATTTTTGCTTGTTTTAGGTATATTTGATTAACTTTAGATTTGATATAATCACTTATTAAAAAAATCCAATAAAAATTGAAGACAAGGACATATGAAATATATTTGTGACAAAATAATACTTGTCACTAAGTTTGAAAATTGCATATACTTCAAAATTGGGGCTTCGGGTGGAATTTTTGAATGATTTTTTTTGGTGGTTTATGGTATTGATATACATCAATTAAATCTAGGACCATTTATAAATAAAAAATTATTGGAGGAAATTCCATTCAAAAAATGTGTTTTTTTGCATTTGTTTAGCAACAAATGCATAATTTAAAAAATTTAAGGAAAAAACCACTACCATATCAAAAAAGAGGAAATTTTATACATGGACATTGCATTATTTTTTCAGTTTTCATTTGTTTGATAATGTTTTATAAAACACAAACATGAGGCCTTATGGCTATCAAAAAACTGTAAGTTATATACTCTATATACATTGATTCTATCCAATTTTTTCATCTAACCATTGGATCAAAATTAATTTCAATTCAAAATGAATTTTGAATTTCAAAATGTTGTCATGTAAATTTAAATTTAAATTTAAATTTAAAATATTTTTGTTTTTGCATTTAAAATAGTCAAAGGATGTCATCAAGATTTTAAGTTCCCATGTACCATGATATTTGTTATACATCATTTTTAAAAAAATTAAAAGTGATTCACTTTTAGTGTGTTTTCACCCACATATGTTTTTAGATTTGATATCCCATTTAAAATTGCAAATTCATCATTAGTCATAATATGTTTTCAATTGTTGTAAGGTATGACCCAAGTTGAACATGTTTTTTCATTATCATAACAAATATCCTTATTGAAATAAAACTAATTTAAATAAATAGTTGGATAACATCAAAGACAAGATGTGGTCTAAAACAAGATGTATAGTTTACATGTGATAATAGATGGTTAAAAACATCTAACAAACCTTAGTTAAAATATTCCAAATGTGTAGTATATAAAAGGTCAACTATGAAAATCAAAATGTTAAAAAAGAAAGAAAGAAAGATGCTTGTGTGAGTGAAATAGCTTAATTATATTGTAGAATAGTTGTCATGTATTTATCACATAAAGGTAAACTTTTATAGGATTATTGTGTTGTTGGAATTAGGTTCAATGTGAATAGGGTTCTGACGTTTTGTTTTGTTTTTTTTGGGGTTGTATTTGAGAGGATTATCCTTAAGTCGTGGTTTTGGTGTTTGATCTTTCACATAACAAAATGTATTCATTTGTAACTATAGGATTCCAAGTTCAAAACACAAACTTGGTGTGAAGTGCATCTCTACAAGACAATGCAAAATTTGTGTGCATGTTTTCATTCATGTGCGACGTTGTTAGTTTTGATAATTTTGGGTGTCAATCTAGTGACACACATCATAGTTGCTTGATTTGGTATTGAGCAAGTTGGACCTACAAATGGACCTCTAAATTTTAAGGAACTCGTCCTAGAGCTAGATTCACAACAAGGGTTGGTAGGGGTATTTTTATTCCATTTAACTCCATTTAATCTCTTGATTTTGGGGTTAAAATTATTAAAATATAAGGGGTTAAACTAACCTTTGCACTATTTACACAAAGGGAATAGATAAAAATGGTATGATGGGGTTAATTTAACTTTAAGTGGAACTGTTCATGTTACCCAAAAAGTTTGGGCAGCTTGGGGAAATTTAATAATTTTTTTCATGCTGCCCAAAAACATGTGCACTCTGGAGAATTCCTGAGAAATGTTTTCTGGGATGCTTGAATTTTTTTTTCAGCATTGTGGGAAATTTTTATACTGCCCGATGATTTCAGCACATTACACAGGTTGGAATAGTTCCATTTCTGCTATAAAAAAAAATTTGGGAACTCAAAAAATCAGAAAATATCCTAGTATCATGGCCAATTTGACACTAATTATATTTTTTTTCGAAATTTTGAAATTTTCAAAAATTATTGCTTCCAAATCAAAAAATATTTTGAAGAATAATAGTGAATATTTAGAAACATTCCATTTGTTGAAATGATTTTTTCAAAATTAATTAATTATTTGACAAACATGTGTTGAAATGGCCAAGGTACTATGGTATTTCAGGCAGTTTATGAAATTTTCTAAAGGTTGATTTCTTTTGTCATTTCTGAGCAAAACTTTGGGGCACTCTGGAAAAATCATGATGCTAAATTCTGTTGGGCATCTTCGGAATTTTTATGCTGCCCAACTAAGGTTGAAGTAAGTTTTCAATTTGTGCCCAAACATTGTGGGTTTAGGGTTGAAGTAAGATTTCATGGGTTAAGTTTTCTTTGTGGGCACTCTGAAAAATCCCAACACTTGGAAAAAAAAACTCAGGCTGTTTTGGGAATTTGTATTCTGCCCGCTAATTTCGGGCAGATACGAAAAGATTAATTTTTTTTTTCCTGCCCACCATTCCAGGTGCTCTCTCACATGAAGAAGAAGATGATGTTGGCCACAACACATTAGAAGCTCTTGTGAAGAACACATAAAGGGATTATTCAAACTAACCTCCTTATTTCACCCTAATTTGATCCCAAATCTAGAAAAAATGAAGATATCTATTCCTGGGATCAAGATATCCCAACAAAGACTGACCGTTGAATAAAAGGGCAGCTTACACTCAAACAAAGACTGACCGTTGAATAAAAGGGCAGCTTACACTCAAACAAAGACTGACCGTCTAATAAAAGGGCAGCTTACACTCAAACAAAGACTGACCGTTGAATAAAAGGGCAGCTTACACTAAAACAAAGACTGACCGTCGAATAAAAGGGCAGCTTACACTCAAACAAAGACTGACATGGACCTTCCAGGTAAGGCCGAATGTGAATGAATGAAGAGCAAAAATTCATCCTGGAAGGAGAACATGGGTCCCCCAACGAAAGAATACCTAGTGAGAGGAAATTAACAACCCTTCCATTTAAAGCGGATTATGAATGAATGAATAAATGAATGAATGAATGAATGAATGTTCAGGGTCGTGAGGGTCGATTTTAAATGAATTAAAAACAGAAATTAGCCATGAATAAATAAAAAAAACGGAAAATTCTAGCCCTTTACACTTCCATGTTAGAGGCCAACTAATTTACAAATGAATGAAAAGTGGAAATTAGCCATGAAATTTTACCCACACATCGATGTAAAGATCCGATTGTGAATGAATGAAAAAGCAGAGATTGGTGCTTAGACTCTCATGTAAGGGCCGATTTACAAACGAATGAATGAAAAAGTAGGAACTGGCATTTAGACTCTCATGTAAGGGCCGATTACAAATGAATGAATGAAAAGTAGGAATTGGCATTTAAAGACTCTCATGTAAGGGCCGATTACAAATGAATGAATGAAAAGTAGAAATTGGCGTTTAAAAGACTCTCATGTAAGGGCCGATTACTAATGAATGAATGAAAAGTAGAAATTGGTGTTTAAAAGACTCTCATGTAAGGGCCGATTACTATTGAATGAATGAAAAGTAGAAATTTGGCGTTTAAAAGACTCTCATGTAAGGGCCGATTATAAATGAATGAATGAAAAGTAGAAATTGGCGTTTAAAAGACTCTCATGTAAGGGCCGATTACAAATGAATGAATGAAAAGTAGAAATTGGCGTTTAAAAGACTCTCATGTAAGGGCCGATAACTAATGAATGAATGAAAAGTAGAAATTTGGCATTTAAAAGACTCTCATGTAAGTAAGGGCTGATTACAAACGAATGAATGAAAAAGGAGAGAATCATTCATTTATATTCATCCTGGAAGAAGAACATGGGCCAAGAGCAGAGTGTGAATGAATGAAAAGCGGAAATTGGTGCTTAGACTCTGATGTAACGGCCGATGAACGAACGATGGATGAATGAAAAGGAGTGAATCATTCATTCATCCTAGAAGAAGAACACGGGGCCCCCCCT
>Ga0209611_10000836_pt1 | contig 48992 bp, 41 predicted proteins | sample S1TSphgellanicum_3_FD_187693 | JGI IMG/M metagenome (GOLD analysis project Ga0209611, IMG submission 187693) | Host-associated microbial communities from peat moss isolated from Minnesota, USA - S1T2_Fc - Sphagnum magellanicum MG (SPAdes) (version 2) | ecosystem: Host-associated > Plants > Peat... | reverse complement strand
GTTACGAGCTGAAATGTGGGATGAGATGGTTGCAGCTGATGCCCATCGGCGAGTGCGCCCACGATTATCTTCGACTCTACAGCAGAGCCGAAGTCCTTCGGCTCCTGCACATCTGCCAGTGCTACGATCATCATCGACTCTGCAGCAGAACAGGAGTCCTTCAGCTCCACTCGCTCATGAGGTGGTCCCGCGGGTCCAATATCGCCCAACTGCTGCTTCCACCGTTTTCAGGACTGGTGTCCGGACACGATCTAGTCGACTGAATCCACAGTACAGAAACTCGGAGCCGGTTGCATCCACCACGATAACGGGTTTTCGGAATGTTCCAATACGTCAGGAGACTAGACGGCTAACTGAACGGCCCGACCAGTTGCCTGTTGCACTCCGGCCACCACCCCGGCCATCTCAGCAGCTGCCTCCTATACCCGTCCGGCCATCCCGGCTAACCCATCAGCTACCTCCTATACCGCCCCGGCCAACCCATCACCTACCTCCTCTACCCGTCCGGCCATCCCGGCAAACTCATCAGCTCCCTCCTACACCCGTCAGGCAACCCGGGCCAGCGCAGCAGCTGCCTCGTATACCCGTCCGTCGACCCGTGCAAACCCAGCAGCTGCGTTCTATACCCGTCTGTCGACCAGTGCAAACCCAGCAGCGGCCTTCTATACCCGGCCGTCCACCCGTGGCAACCCAGCTGCTGCCTTCTGTACCCCGGCCACCTCGGCCAGTAGACAATTCGAGAGGTTCGCAGTCTGTTGCACCTCGGCCACCAGTTCGGCCAGTAGACAATCTGAGAGCTTCGCAGAATAGACCGTCCATCCCTGCAACTCCAATGTCTTACCTTGACAAGGGAAAGGGCAAACTAGATATAGAGTTGTGCGAGCTTGAAGTAGCAGAGCAACTCCTTAATCTCAGATACCTACCAATGCATCCCTCCAACATTGCCTCCAGCAGCAGGTAAATAGGTGATGATCACTGCATGTACTCTCCCATCAATATAATATCCTGAATTTCCACAACACATTTTCAAGTAGAATCGCGTTTCTAGTCTCAATGTGAGCAGCATCTCTTTCTTATCGTGGGAGTGAGCAATTTGGGCAGTAGTCATGTGGTGGATGCTAATGGTTTCAATTGTTTGAAACCCTAGAAGTCTTTCCTCAAGTGTTTCTTATGTGGATGGATTTCAGGAGTTCGGATATTGATCCTCCACACCAGCTGCAAACCATGACTCGGAGACAAAGAACTGCTGTGTACACCTTCCGTAGGATACGCTTTCCTGCTTCACAGCTCTCGGAGGACTGCGTTGTAAGAATCATGAGCATGCTGTCGCTCAAAGATCTGAGTATATGTGCTTGTTTGAACAAACAGTACTTCAGAGAGTTGATGGACTCTCACTTCCAAATGTTATCACCAGTGTTAGAGACAATGGCAGCAAAGTCTCCAATTTTCTACCCCAACCGCACGGGCCGGCAGCCTAGGACCAGGCTGGGGATGACATTCAACCTGGGTCTGACTGCATGGCAGCAAGCTCCCAATTTGTCATGGCTACCACCTCATGCCAAAGTGCCGCTGCGATCGTGTGCTGGTGTGATCTGCTACACCACTCCGCGTGTCGCAGCTTACATCATGTGTTCTCCATTCAACAGGAAGTTCATGGTTCTTCCTAGAGATGGCACATTCCACGGAATTGTACATGAGATGATAGAGGTGCCGCCACTAGCTGTTGGGAACAACAACAACAACAACCCAGCTGATTGGAGAGAGCAGAGCTCAGCAAGCTTTCAGCTCATTGTTATGGGGTTGTCGAACTGGCACAAACGGAAACCCGAGCGTGAAGCAGGACGCAGACCCGAGAGACTGTACCACAACGTGCTTCGTATCTACGACTCCAGAACCAAGGCATGGAGTGCTCCTGTGGATGTCCCGGCCACCGAAGACTTTCCCGTGATGGTATTCGCATCTCGCAGAGTCAATCTAGTGGTGGCGTACACTGAAGTTCCAGCCGTTTTGAGCACTTACTGCAAGGGCGTGCTCTACATGATCTCTTTCGTCTCTGGTGTGTGCGTAGCATATGTGCTGCAAACGGGAAACATGATAACACTCCTCCGCAAACCCCAACAGTGGAAAGATCTAAAGCTGGGGCGGCCATTACCCCATCTAGTGGCGTCCGAAGACCGGGTTTTCCTTGTCGACAACATTCTTAACTGCGAGGTTTCGATCTATGAGCTGCCGGGACCAGAGCAGGTGGTACGTAGCGGACTACTGCAGCAAGAACTGATAGAAGAGCCCACCTTGGTTTCCACAATGTATACAAATGTGCGAGTATTTCTTCCCAACAAACAAGCTAATTCAGAACACACTTTGAACTGTTTCTACCAGAGTGGCAGAATCTTCCTCATGAGTGATTCAGGAAATGAGGCCGTTATGTACCACTTGGTGGATGGCACTTGGACATGGCTTCCTAGGTTCCCACTCCTTGATGCGCATGGCAGGCTGGTGGATCGCATTGTAGGCCTTCCTTTCACCCCCCGCTTGGGTATCCGTTTCTGATCAGTGTTGTAGTACAGTGATCTGCATGTGTTCAGTACTGGGACACTTTTTTTGTGCAAGTCCGCAGCTCTCAAGGGAGGAGATGATCAGTTGTTGTTGCTCATCTCTAGGATCTCAAAAAAAATATTTACATTGGCAGCCATAGAACTTTTGAAGTTTGCACCTTGCAATAAAATTCGTACTTTTCATTTAGGAATTGATCCAACATTGCAATGTGCTGAACTTTTGCCAGCTGCAAGAGATTCAAGGATCATATTGTAACATTGTCGTAAATTGAGTGTGTCAAACTTTGACACACTCTAGAGAGAGCTTCATGAATGTTCTTAGTGATTTTTGCCAGCATGTGTTTTGAAAAGTTTGAGGGTTCAAACCTGTGTAAGAATCTTCATGAATGCTTTTGGGTCATACATGTCCAGTTCTTAACACACAAAAGAAGAAGAGAATAGAATTTGCTGGTTCAACTGTTTTCTTTTTATTCTTTCTTGCAAACATATAGAGAGAGATCATGTTGCAGTGCAATTGTTGTAAGGACTTAGACTTGGCTGTATTTGAATTTTGCAGTAAAGTGCAAGCGTGCTTTCGCCTTAACATTATTCTTGTCATTGTTGTAAATTGTAGGTGGTTCAGGCTTTCTTCTTCTGATCATCTGTGATTGATTGCATGAATGTACCTGTGAATCTATCAAGGTTCGCAGCAGCAAGTGTGTTGATCCAAGCTTGTACACACCAGTTGGAATTCAAAACATTTGTGCTCCAGAATGGGCTGCATGTGTGTTGGATCCAACAACATTATCCTTCAACTGTTTAACCATCTCCTGCATGTTAATCCATCTAGGTAGAGATCTTGCAACTTGATGTATGATCAGTTCTTGAGCATCAAGTCTCTCTTTAAGGCCAGAGACAAGTACTGTATACGAACGAATTCTTCTCCTGCTAATTACAGCTAAATACTTAAAACTGTGATAAGACAGAGTGCAGTTATAAGAAGCTCTGGATCTACAACTGTGCACAATAATTTATGCGAGTCCCTCTGCAACAGAAAAATTCTGGAGAGACCAAAAGGTGCTTGCTCCCAAAAAATTCTACATCTGATCTTTAACTGATTGCACATACAGCACAGCAGCTTGTTTGATCACCCCACAATATTCTACCAGGAAACAAAGATACAAAAATTACCAACTCGGAAGAAATAATTTTTGTGCTCATGACATTGAAGAGTATTTTCCCAAAAAAATTTGATTGCACAAAACAGATCTGCAATTATCCCTGAGAGCTTCCCAAACACTGCTCATTGGAATTTGATAACTTCTAGCTACATTGAACCTCCTCCCACTTTGACTTGAGGAATAATATGCTGAAAAGTCATTCTGTACATCCATGATACTTAACTATAATAGATAGATGCATGAATTTATGGCTTATAGAATTTCCACATCCATCCATCCATCTAGATCTATCCTCTTTGGCAGCCTACACTCCAGTGCAAACTCTTCTTACAAAGTGTACAGTGCCTACCAAGGAGTGTTACAACCAGTGTTGGGCGGGTATCACTTTTTTTTTTCAATGACGGGCTGCCCGATTTTTTTCAAACTATTTTTTTCAAAGAACCTCGATGATTTTTCAATTTTCAAATTTTTCATACCTTTCAAGATTCCTTTTTTTTGGTCTCCTTCACAATCTGTTCTTACTTTTTTCATATTGGTCGATTAATAATATAATAACATATCTTTCATAAATTTGCAATTAGAAATGTTGTAGTATTTAAGTTTATTTTAAAATACAAACTATTCTATAATTTTTGAAATACTTATATGGCCAGCACATGAATCAGTTTCAGATACTTTGTAAGTTTCCAAATAGCCTAAACCCTACCCCTAGGTACCCTATGTCCCTAGACCCTAGTTGAGAACTCGAGCCCAGGGTTACTAGTATCACCTACACAGGGTTCATTTTGTTAACCTGAGTATCATCTTGGTGAATACCCTCTGGGTCTTTCTGAACGACCCAATTGGTTTCATAATGTTGCAGCCTACCATGGAGAAGTTATTGAGTATTGAAAAAAAAATTCATTGAAAATTTATTTAAATCAAAAGTAAAAATTATACAAGAATCTTAGTGCACTCTTGGTATTGTTAGAAAGCCCTCAATGAGTAGGATTTAAGGAATGTGATGTGAAAACTTTTAGAACTAAAGTGAGATGGATATTGAATTTTGAGTAATTTTTATTGCTAAAAAAATCAATTAAATCACAAAAAAACGACTTTGAAACAAAAAAAAAAGTTGAGAAGTAGCAAGTTCACACTTGGCCAACAGCATAGCCTGCATGAGTAAGATATTGCTTGAAAGATGATTGCACTCAAGGTCTCTCATCAACCTTACATGTATATTATATACAATAAACCCCCTTTATAATCACATCTATTTTAGTCACATTTTGGTTCGTGTCACACATTTCTTGGTAACTGTCTAGTTTAATAAGAAACATCATTTTTTAGAGTCACTATCACATTCGTTAGTAGCACAAAATATTTTTTTTTTTGTAAATGTGATTATAATAGGGGAAATTTAGAGCAAATATTAGGGCTGTGTAAATTGAAGTTCCTTTTGGCGTTCTTAGTGTTGTTTTGTGTTCAAGTTGTGCAAACTACAACAATGAATCTAGTTGAAAAGGGAAAAAAAAACAACTTTTTAATGTAGACAAGCCTTGATGTGCGAACTTGTCAAGAAAACAGAAAAACTTAATTGAAAAAATCTAGTTGACAAAATACACAAGCTAATAGTTAAGGAGCTCAAATTCAATGTAAATCATAACATTAAAATAGTCCAAAATGACAATCTTCTTCAAGTCTAATAATGCATAGTAGAGCTTAGAATAACCCATGTAAAAAATTTAAACAATTGACACCAATTTATTCTACCAGAAAAGATCTATTTTGTAAAGGTTTTTTTTTTTGACCTATAGTCACGATCTTGTAAGGGTTTATATGGAAGGTGATTATACATGTTTAAATCACAATTCATTAGTGTCACAAAAAAAAGTGATCACCAAGGGCATGATTATAAAGAGGGTTTATTGTATTTTAAGCTAAAAAAATCATTTGTATAAAAAAAAATTATTCTCCTGCAAAACCATGATTTTATAAGGCAAAAATTATTAATCCTCATCTTCAAAAACTGTCACTACACACCACTCCAAATTTGCAAAGTCCCCTTTCAAATTTCAAGCATAGAAATTTCTCTAGAATTTCTAGAAATTTTGCTATGTTGAATTCTAATCCACCCGGAATCAACGCCACTTGAAAGTTATGTCTCGAGATTTTAAAATAGTGAAATTGCTAAGTTGTATCCAAATTGGCCCAAAATGAGCCCCACTTGAAATTTCTAAAGAGTTTTGAAATGTGTTTAGGAAATGCTAAATCAACCCTACTTGCAAGTTTGAGGCGTCCAGCTCTCTCATTGTCTTTGTACTTTTCATTCTATGCCATGACATAATTACTCTCCTGAACCTACATTGCATTAACAACACTTGTAGCTCCTTTTTGTTCCCTCTTTCAATTAACTTGATATTTAAAGTTCAAGTTTAGCCTCCTTATATCTCTCCCTTCACTATCTTCAACCCTAAGCATCATGGAATCCAAATATGGAAGTTCAAAAGTATTATTTTATATCTATAGAGATTATGATGGAGAAGTATAGATGGATGTTTCTTGGTTTGCAACACGTTATGGATTATGCGATACTGTAGAAACTTTATTTAAGAATAATTATTTTATTTTTCAAAATCGATTTTGACCAAATTTTTTGGGAAATATTCAGTAGTGTATTATTCAAATTTTAAAATATTTGGCAATGATGTAAAACCATGTATTAATATGTATATATTTACTCTATCAATATTGATTAAAATTATTTCTTAATTTTTAAATTTGGAGATTCTTGATTGCTTGAGGTTTATTTTTAACTTTATTTCTCAAGATTTGGCTACCCTTTTGTAAAGGACTTCGCTTGCACATGAGGTGAGAGGGAGGGAAAGATGTAGAGAATAGCATAAGGTTCAATGCCATGTTAGGTTTTTTTTTTATGTAGATGCTTTTGAAAGTTGAAATGGGGATTGAAAAGCTGCAATAGAGTGTGTTAATTGGTCTATTTAATTAGCACAATTGTGACAATGTTGTAGAAGATAAGAAGTGTTGAGTGTTGTTTTGTTAACATGTATAAAAGCAATTTAGCTTTCATTATTTACAAAAAAATTTAAAATTATAAATAATTTTTTTATATTAATTTTTCTATATATATATATATATATATATCCTAAAAATTTGAGATCAATCTAATGAATAAAAATTACCCAATTATTTAAAAAATATTTGTAACTAATAATTTTAAACAATAAAAATGCCCAACACACAATTTGAAAAGATTTCAAAATGACACATTTTTGACAATTTCTTATATAAGCCTTAGCATAATTTTTTTTTAAATGAATTTATAAAATATTTTTAGAAAGACATATTGAAAACATTTAAGAATATTTTTGGAATAATAAAATGTAGTAGCTTAAGGGGGTGGGTGTGGCTCATGATTGAATGTTTACATTCTACCCAACAATCCTTACTACCTCTATAGTTCAACCAATTTTAAGAGGTATGGTGGATTCCAAATTGTTGTTAAGACTTTCTAAAATGATCATCATGGAGGTTTTATTGTCACCAGAAAATGCACCAAGTGATCATTAAAACATTACATGGATTGGTATTTCTACATGTCAACCATAAGAACCAACAAAATGTTAACAAATTGATAGGAACAAGGTAGCAACATGGTGCACAAAATAACTTACCTAGTTAAAGTTTATTCTATTCTTCCAAGGTGCATCTTGTTTTGATAGTTGGAAAAAGGACCTAGGAAAACAAAGGTATAGAACACAATTAAGTATTAAGGGTGGAGAACAAGAGACAAGTCACAATGGCAATCTCTTCAATTGTAAATGAATACTTATTACCTTGCTCGGTTCTATTCACAAATTCAACTTGCGGGTGTTTACCACTTTCAAATGATGGAAAAATGAAATGGATCAGCTTAGGTTGGGATTTTACATTTAATGAGAGTCACTAATCAACACTAAAGACAACCAAAGATTTTGTCCATAAGATTTTGCTAGGTCCTACCTAGATAGAATTAAATTCAATATCTCAACTTACAAGCAAATTAAAAGCTTGTATGGCTGATTGATTATTGAAGTGCTCACAAAAGTTAAGAACTTTTTTATGAGATCAAATAGGAACATTCAAACATCATTGTAATGTTTGTTCCTACTATTTGTATTAGTGAACTGTAACCTATAGATGTTATCGCTTTGAAACATGCTTCCAAGGTCAATTTTAACAAATGGACTACATATGTTATCAAATGGCAAATCTATAATGGACAAAAGCCACACATTAATTTCGAGATGAGAAACCTTAACCTCAAATTTGTGGGTAGATCCATTAAGCTTGGACACAAGTGCAAGGCATGGAAGAAATAATATTAAAGGTTAAGAAAAAATTAGAATTACAAAAGCATTCATATGATTTTTTATGTATCAATTTTGGAAGCAAATGCACTAACTCCTCTTTTCACATTCACTCTAAATATTGAAAAAAATTATGTACACCCAACAATTACAACAATCATCGAAAATTATTTATAACCTAGTTCTACTTCAATTGGAGTTGTAACATTAGGTGGATGCACAATAGCTTCAACTAGTGGAAGAACATTAGGACTAAAACAACAAGCTAAATTCAAGCAAAAAGAACTAGGTTGAAATTATAATGTAACAACAAGGTATGCAATTGGCTTTATATATTGTGTGCATTATTTTACAACCAATCTAATCATTGATCAATGACCCTTCATAATATTGCCAATTGCTTTGAGATTTTGAGTTAATGTGTGTGGGAACTTGTTTTACAAATAGATTAGCATTGCTAGCAAGAGGTTGTTAGGTTTGTTTAGTATTGCACCATCCATTTTACACCTACTACATTTGAACACCATTCTCTAACAAATTATTATAGGTAATTTATAGAATTGATTTTCAAAACAAACTTCTATTATTTGCATCTAGAGAAACAATTGTTGAAGGTAACAAATTTTGAATTGGTGTTTGTGGGAAATATTGTTTTTTCACCATTATGGCAATAGGCATGTAAATAAGAAAAGTTAGGGTGGAAAAGCCCAATTGCAAAAAGTTATGGGAGCAAATAGGATGGGTTGGTAAGCAACCAAGCAAATAAGGTGGGAATAGAATATCAATAACAAGACAATTATGGCAATAAGCACACAAGCAAACAATAGTAACACTAGAAAAATTTGAAAATTGACGGCTGAGTTTGCAACTCATTTGTAGTTGTAATGGACACTTGTGACTAGAAATACCCCTAGTTGCCTTAGACAAGTGACATAAGACAATTAGACACAAAAGACATGACATTTCCATGAAATTGAAATGCAATTAAAAACCTTATGACTAAACCCGAAATTCTCATTCATTGCCATGGATGATGGTTAATATGATGTGGAAACCGCCCATAAAACATGTGGCAATTTGTCATTTATTCAAAAAATGTATATTATTATTTAATTAATTGTAATCTATCCTAAGCTAGGCTATGCTATAGTAGGCTACTTAGCATGTTCATGCGTAGGTTCTAGGTTCACACATGTTACTGCTATTATAAAAGTATGGCTTTCACACTAGTAATATCACGACTAAGACGACTATATAGTCAAAATTACTAGTCTAAAGTGATTAATAGTGTCCATTATGATTAACATCAAAACTAACAATGTGTGTTATGATTAAAAAAACTAGCATTGTAGTCAAATCAAACAACATGTTTACCCACATGACAAGTTTGGCACCCACATGGAGTTGCTAATGTTGACTGATATGACTAGTGTGATTGAAACTACTCATGAAAGCATGTGATTATAGGGTGACTATAGTGCTACTTTGTGATGTGGCAATAAAAATAAAAAAACACTATGTTATTACATTTTATCAAAACTACAAAAATAAAGAAGCAAGCTATTGCATGAACTTAGAGCCTAAGCGTAAAGCCTAGAGTTGGAACTTGGGATGGTAAAAACAAAATTCCCTTATACACATGCAAGTGAAACCCAAAAATTTAACCACAAAATGAATGTTGTACTAGTAAACCTAGAAACAAACATGGGGATGAATGTAAACATTCATCCTCATTATGGATGAATGATTTTTTTCATTCATTTAATGTATGGATGAAAAAAAATTAATTACATTTAATACATGTTTTTAATAATAAAATTTCCATCAAAATTATGGATGAATGTTTTATTTTACCATTAAATTTTTATGGATAATTTTTTTTTTCATAATTTTAATTAACTAGAGTTTCATGAAACACAATTTAATTATATATGATATAACATTTGTTGAATAAATAATGTAAATTCATTATAGATGCATTTCATGGCTATGGTTCAAAATGCCATTATTTAAAAAATGTTTTAACTATAGTACCATTATTATGCTAACATCCACCCCATGATCATTATTATTTTTTTATTTTTTTTAATTATTTTTTTCGAGCAAACTGACTTAGTGTCATTGATGACACTGGATTTTTTCCTCCCCCTCCTTTAAAGGTGCCACAACTTCTTTCAAACCTACGTATAACTATCATTGGCAACAATGGGTTTTTTTATTCATTCTTCAATAAGGGTGCCATGATTTTTTTCCAAATTTAACCAATATTGTTGACAACAATTGGGCGGGGGGGTTGACATTCATTCTATGACAATATTTCTTGAATTACTAAACATTGGTCATCAAATTGATTTCTTAAACAAATTTTTAAAAATCATTTTGGTCCATCATACTTTCCACTACTATCACACATATGAATGAAAAAACAATAACTTGACATGATTGGCATGGCTTTAAATTGCAAAACATAAATATTTATCCAATTTTGACTATTTTTCTTTGTGATTCGACACCATTTTTGGTTCATTGGATTGTGATTATACCCATGCCTAATCCAAACTAACACACAAAAGATTATAATTGTTCATGATTTTGAAGGCCTATGGATCATGATACACAATGCAAAATAACAAAGGATGATGAGCATACCCAAAGGTTGAATACTTTGTCAAGTTATAGTTGCAACTAATATAATTACTAGGTGGGTAATTAGGCTAGGCAGACTAAGTTATGTATGGTAATTAAGCCATGTATGTATATTAAATAAATAGGTAGGTAGGTCGGCTATGTAGGTTAGGAAGATAGTTAGCTAGCTAACCTAGTAGATTATGAAAGTAACTACATTAAGTGGGTAGCTTTTGGTGTAGGTAGATACACTAAGTAGGTAGGTAGGTAGGTAAATATGCTAAAGGTAAATACATAGGGGTGTTGTCAAAGTAAAGTAGACCCAAAAAAAAGTCCACCCAAAATCCAATTAAAAGATGGAACAATTTTTTATATGGACACAAAAAGTGGATTCAAAATATTTTGAAGTAGAAATATAAAATCATAAGGCCCTATATTTAGTTTATGGGAGGTTGGATACAAAGTTTGAACAACTTTGGTATCATAAAAGTAGGTTGAAAGTAAGTTTGAAACTAATTGGGTCAAAATGATGTTCAAACCTATTTCATACTAAAATTTTAATATATTATGATTATAACATCCACAATTTGATAATACATAAGTATTTTTTAGGCTTCACGAAGTTGAAATTTTTTTTAAATCAATATTTCATCTACATGCAACCCATTTTGGTAAGGTCGGACATTTTGTGCAAGTAGAATTTTTTTTTAAACTCTACTTAATTCTACTTTCTAATTGGGATTTTAAAGCATTTAAAATATAAAATGAAAGATTATCATCATGTTAATTATTGTCCCAAAAAAAATTCTATTTTCAATACATTAAAAAAAATTCATGACTACATGTAAGTTTTTTGACAAGGAGTAGTGAGTTGTCTACTTAACATTGCTTGCACCCATAGGCTAGGTGGTTAGCTAGGCTAGGTAATTAGGTGGACCAATTGGGCTATTGCAAGGTTGAATGGACCAAAATGGGTGTAATATAGTGAGATGTTTTGTAGTCTAAATGTGGTTCAAATGGGACACACATATTTAAATATTGGAATTATAAACTTAGGGACAAATATTTTGAAGTTATTAACTTGATTTTCTATATGAGGTAGGTTCATGCATAATTCATAAATTAAAAAAAATATGGACATCTAAATTGAACATTATGGATCATATAATTGAAAAATGATATGTATAGAGACTTCAAAATGATTCAATTTCATTGATACTATGGTTGTTAAAGATTGAAATTTAGTGAAATAATATACCAATGAAAAGAAGTTTCAAGGATTTCATAACAAGTCAATTCACTAAAATAAACATTATTGTTTGCAATTGAAAACAATTTGGTTGCAAATGATAGTTTTTCTTCTAGTGATTGTATGTTATTATTTATGAACGTTTATTGTCATTAAAAACAATGAGTTTCAATGTATCAAAAATAACATTGTACAGAAATAACTCCTTTGTGGTTCTTTTTTTCCTAAAATGTTAAATACAAAAAATTAAAAAGTGGTTTCATTTGATTTGTTACATGTTTTGGAAAACTACACCCTAACTACCCTAGATTGCCAAGGCTAGGAAGGTTGATAAGGTAGGTAGTTAAGTACGTAGGATAGTTTGTTAAATAAACTGAGTAAGTTAAGTATGATAGCTATGATAAGCTATCAACGTAAATTAGTAAAAATGATCATAATCATAAAATGACACAAAATGTGATACAATGCTAAAGGACTTGGTCTCCAAATGTGGAGGTGAGGGGTTCAAGTCTTTAATCTTGCAACCTATCTATATGACCAAGCTTGTCTTAGGTTGCTAATTAGGTTACCTAGCTAGGGCTAACCTAGGTTGCATGCTAGTTGGGCTACCTACCTACCCTTTTTTAATTGACATAATAGATATGCACATGTGTCTAAGACTATGCATTGGACATGTGTCATCATAATACATGCACACATTTATATGTTTCATCATAGGTGAATTATAATATAGTCATAACCTTAGTGTGATTAAGCTTATAAACATCCAAGAAATTGGTTGACAAACCTTAATCATGTTACATGGCAAACACAACTACACTTGCAATTGGGTGCCACGTATTGTCTTTTACAACTTGTTCAAGGCAAATGGACATTATACTAATCACATGTGATATTTACAACTTAAAATTAGTTGTTAATACACATATTTTTTTTCATGATTATTCAAAAAATTTGAAGTCCATATGAAGTCCAAAATCAAGTTGATAACCCATAATTTTGAACTTCAAAAATCCATAGCTATTTTTAATTTAATAAATTGTGTAAAATAAATCTATCTAAAGGAAGTTATTTCCATTTTTATCCAAATGACATGCAAAAATCATATAAGGTTCAACTTATTGAAAAAAAAGAAATTTTTACATAAATGTAAATAGGTGCTTAAAATTGGATTATGAAAATAGACTTTGAATATTTTTAAAATATCTTCAACTTTAATAAAAAATTCATTGAATATTTTATTACTTAAAAGATACCAAAAATACCCCTTTATTTCAAATTTCCATAAAATATACAAAGAATATTCCCCTAAAAATCTATACATCATATATAAATGCAAATTAACAACCTCAAACCAAGTCCTCATAATAAATAAACACAATAAATATCATTATTTAAAATATGATAACCATTGTGATTGCACTTATGTTATGAAATATGGAGTTTGTTATTTTCATTTTGGTTCACCATACCTTGCATTCACCTTGTAAAGGATGGAAAATGGATGGGGATTGTCCATGTATTTTTTCCCCACCATAAATAACCTTGAAATTACAAAAGAATCCATATGCATTTTAAATGGGAATCCATAATTTAACTAATAAATATTGCCATTGTAGATTGTGTGATGAGGAATTTTTTGTCCAACCTTAAGAACATTTGTGTTTTGAAGCATTGAAATGGGTTCATTAGGATGGCTTAAAGATTATTGTCATTGATAAGTGATAATAACATGCATCTTTTGAATATTTTATTAATCCATTTAAATACAATGACATGTGCCCCTAAGGTGAAAGCATGGTAAAGTATATAGAAAAAGTTGCTTAAAAAATATCAAGTTAAAAAAGAGTAAATTTTTCACGAAAACACAAGAAAGTAGATTCAAATTTTACTTAAATGTAATTTTGAAATTATTCAACCCTCAAGTGGGTTTATTGTAAATCAACTACAAAATTTCAAAAAAAATGGAATAATAAAAGGCGGGAATAAGTAGGTTTGAAATTGACTGGTCAATACGGTGTTCAAACCTATTTTTTAATTAGAAAATTTAATGAAATATACATGTATGGAATTATAGCATAAAGATCATTGTATATTCAAGGGCTTCACCAAAAAACAAATTTATTTTCTGTTTAGTAAAATATATTTGACACATCCTTGAATCAAATGTTACATTGCAGAAAGTAGGTTTTAAAAATTACTTGCATTTAGAAACTATTTGAAACTTACTTTTACTATGCAAAATTTAAAAATTAATGCATAATAATGAAAAAGTATCTTGTATTTATCATTCAACTAAAAAGATTGAATGTATAACAATTTTGTGATGGGTTTTGGTCCTATTTTTTGTTCACTTGACAAGTAAATTGGCAAGTACTTTTAGTTGTACACTTTACCAAAATTTCACCCCTAGGATGTAAAAATGTGATGCATATACGTTACATTATTGTCCTTATAACAAAATATTTTAATGGCTTTGTGCATGAAGGGTGTTCACATTTGAATGTATTTGATTTGATGTGTATTAATGTTCTAGTTATTTTTAAGTTTGAAGTTTAAATTGTCATTAATTCATAAACATATGGTTTATGAACGTGGGGCTCAAATGGATTGTTCATGGTGAAGTTTTCATCAAATACCATTGGGACACCAAAATGTTTACAATTTGGAACCCATAATGGGCACAGAAAGGTCATATCTTGTATGTTATTGCTAATACATAGGTGGTTGCATTGATTTGCATCTAAGAATCCAAAGTGATTCAAAGAACCTGTAAAATTCAAAGATGTTTTAGCACTTTAAAATACACCACCCACTTAAAATACTTGACCACTCTTGTGACAATGAATCAAATCAACACCTTCTTATTGAATGGCAAAGAAGATGTTGCTAAATCTAACAGTAGCACAAGACTTTCGAAATTTGTACCCACCATAGAGCATGGATAGATTATCTACTATGAAAAGAATGACCTAAAGATATGGTGAATAATTTGTAGATATGGTCATAGGGATATGTGTACATGTTTTAAGAAAACATTTGGCCACTCATTAGCACTCAATTTAGCTTGTGCGAAAAGCTCTACTACTCCACATTGTACTCCAAAATTGAAAGACCTTAGCGTCACCTTTTATTTGCAATAACAAAAAAAAGTTAAAAGATTAAAGTTGTGTTGTAAAATAATTTTTGTGTGTAGCATGTTCCACTTTTGCTAACTATGTTTGTGGATAGTTGTGCATACTTGAAGTTTACAAAATTATTATTGGGTTTCTATTTTGATGGTATTGTTATTTGGTGTGTTTCAAATTTCATCGCAGATGGAGTTTTCCATCATTTACACATTGGGGGAAATGTAAGTGCATGAAAATTGCAGAAATTGGCATTCTATATACAAGATTTCATTGAGCATAGCCTCGGTCCTTATCAACTAACATTTGACAAGATTGAAACTCAAGTAAGGAACAAGGGAAAAAAGTAGTGTTGAAATAATGTACTTTGAAGAAATTGAATGATAGAAAACTCATGTAAAAAAATTAAGAACCTTATACAAGCTTAAATTTCTCACACTGATCTTGGTACCACACTTGGGTTGCTAAGTAAGAAATTATTAGTCAAGTTCTTTGAAGGCTCACTCAGATTTTGACAACCTACACAATTTTCCACTTGTTGGAACAATTTAAAGATTTAGAGTACACTAGTTGTACCTTCTTGGGCATTGTAGATAGAGCAGGAATGTGTTACAATAGACTAGGCAACATTTAGAAAACTTGTAACACATTATCAAATAGAAACACCAACAATGATGGAAACAAACACAAATCAAAACTCCAAAGGAAGCCAAGGAAGGGGAAATTCATGAGTATAGTTGTTGAAAAGGGACATGAACATCCAATATAAATCTATTGAAATGAAGCATATTATTGTCTGACATACATCATTCTTTTACAAAGAAAAAATCTTCATCTGATGGACAAGATAAACATTTACCTACAAAAGAAAAGTACAAAAGAAAGTGCCAATGTGCAACCTTTCACCAAACTATATACGCATAAAAGATAACATTAGTTGTCAACTAGACAAATAGAATCACAAGTTACATCACCTGCAAGACAACTAACAAGAATATGAAAAGGATGAATTCTCATTAGTTCTAATAACATCACAAATTTGCTTCCATCCTCGAAAGTTAACTTGCACCTAGGAACCTCCCACTCTAAAGGAGTAAGAGTAGGAGCCCTCACCCTCCTACACCTCATGACCTACACACCTTTAGGTTCATGATAATGTTCACCTCATGTTGTATGATGCTTGAAAACCAAGGGTGGTGGGGTACATTCCCAAAATACAAGGCTAGACTAGGCTACTGCCTTGTCCTAGGGCCCATAATTTTGGGAACGTTCCCACCATGAGGCTTTACCCTACACATAATATCTACAGAAGTAATAACCGACAAATGGGAAGCAACGATTAGATGTGCAATAAAACATTATACATATGAGCACATGACGTTTTCAGTTTAACAAAGATAGAAAGAAACCCTTCCACACCTATAGTAATAGGTTTAAATCATTCCTACAATGGCAAATTGTGACTAGTGTCCAAGGACCTACAATAAGGTTGACTGAATTTTTGTTTAAATTCCATTGAAAGGCAAAGTAATCAAAAAAGAACATTATGAGGAGCAATCACTACTATCATTGCAATGACTAGTAGTTGCTATTAAGTACTTTTATAGATGTTGTTCAACATTCAACCTTGAAGGAGGGGTGGGTTGTTACCAAAACAATAAGGACTTTGTCATATATTGTAATAGACCTCTCAGATGGGTAACATTCTTCTTCCCGTTTTGGTATTATGTATTAGATCAGATAATAGCCATTGGGAGAAACCGGCCAAGTGGCAGGCAGCCACCACAAGCAGGGTCTGACCAATTGCCTTTACCTGCTGTAATCAGCACTCAAGGGAGATTATACCACATCATTTAGCAACCACATCATTATCTCTCAATGGTGTTCTATGTACCAGTCACATGCATTTGAAAGAGCCATTGATGCTAAGAAGCTTAGGGTGATGGGCAAACTCTCTCCTGAGTGACAATTCCAATTCATGGACAGCTTGGGTAAAAGCCCAAAAGAAGAGCTACAGAATGTCTAACCAGATTGAGTGTGGGCAGAACAATTCACAGAGTCTGTCAACTACACTCAAAAAACTTCATATATTTTGGAAAGAGTACTTATCAAAGCAAAGAAATTTCCTGGCCACAATTGATGGATGCATCAACGCTTAAGCCTATGCACTCTCCCTGCAAATAAGCACACCATCAAAACTAGTGGCCAACCCAAGGCATACAAACCCACTTTCTGTTTCACCTCAATCACACTCAATAGCTGTGGTCATGATCTATGTTGCTGTAGCAGTTTACTGGGAACTATACCCAGAGTATATAAATTTAAGAAACTGTCCTATAAACAGTGCTAGCAAACAGACTATCAACTCTGGACACACTTCATTATTTACATTAGAAAGCTGGAAATGATCTGTTACTGCAGAAGTACAACTATCTGCTTTCTAGTTACCACTATTATTATGATTCCAATCCTGAGATATCACATTTGAAATGACAAACTTTAGGCCTTGGGTATGCACATCTGCAACTCACCAAGCATTTGGTGACCAACCCATCACTCTGCTGCTTTGCCTTTCCTCCTACTTACACTCTCACCATCACTACAACCATCGGTTTCCATCAAATAGCACAGCATATTGCTGATGTGGTCACCAAAAATGCTGTGAGCTTCCATCACTCGCAAATAGCTGAACCCCATTGAAAGCAGCTTGCGGACATTGCTGGAAACTGCTCCCCCCTCTGCACCTGCTGTCGATGTTGCTGGGATGCTGCCAGCACGTGCAACAGTTTGTCGACTGCCAGACTGCACACCACTTGCAGTTCTGGGGCTCCTGGCTGCCACATAACCTTCCCCAACTCAATGGTTAAACTTGCATGGACCAGGAGATACTTCTGGTAAGGACAGCAAAAAACCCGAGGATGGACAAGGACACAAGGTTTAAGTATATGCCTCAGTCTACTGCCTGTGACTTGCTCCAGAGCAAGAAACACAGAGCATGTGGGCTGAACTACTACATGTGTGTCCATCTCCCTCATCATTGAGTGACTAAAAAGACATTAAATCTTACCCTAAAACAGTTAACTCTCTTTGAGAAAGATGTCCACTTAACTGTCAAGGAGTTAAATGCTTACTGGTCCCAGAAGAAGAGGGCTCTGCACCTGCAGATGTGGATGTCTCTTCTTGCCAAGGAAGATGAAGACGAGAATTTTCTGCTGCTAGAAATTCAGCACGCGAAGTTTCCATCACCATGTGCTCAATCTCTTGCTCTGTCCGTTCCATGTCTGAGTAGAAACGTCCCTCAGCAAGAAGTGCCTGAATATCCAGTCCATGGACATCACATTACTCAATTCTCATTAATAGATCCTGCTGAAGCTAAGCACACCCACTTCACAGACATATCTCACCTTATCAATTTGTTGCTCCTGTTGTGCCTTAAGTGCAGCCTTCACCTGTTCAGTGTCTACATTCCGCTGTGCCCATCACCCATCCATCCCTTCATTCATTTAGTCACACAGCTCTGAGGCATCCAAATTTGATTGCTGCAGCCTTGTGGATGTACACACTACCCATAAACCCAGCTTGGTTGTAGCATAAAGAGTTCCAGCAGAGGAGCACAAGAGAGAGAGTGAAGCAAACAGAAAGGTGGCAAGTAACCTCTCTAGAAGGACTTAATACATCAGATTGAACTAAAAGAAATTGTTTGGGCTTCCTGAAAAGAATGGAAAACAAAGAGAGGTGCCTACCCCACACAGACTACCAAAACCAAGGCCTGCTCCCACAGCTGGGTTACATGGATCCAAAAGAGAATTGTAGTGATTGCTGCGATGATAGCTGAGCCGGATGGGTGGCAAGTCAGTCTCATAACTCCCATGGAAGATATTGATGGGTTCTGCACATAAGACAAGAGTGCACAATGCAATTTAGTGTCCTTATGCCAATGAACATTACAAGTTGCCACCTTTTTGGTTGGCTCAATGTTGGTAAAATCCCATGATGTTATTGAGTTGGGGACAATTGCAAGAAAGGCACAATGTGGTACCTGTGCTGTAAGAGTAGATGTGGATGGGCCGATTGTACATCTCAGCCATTGCTTGAATTTCCAAGTTGTTTCCATAAACCTTCACAGACAAGAATGTCGATAAAGCTTCCTGTAAGACGTGCAACAGAGATAGGCCAAACAGAATGGAATAAAAGATGTATGATGATCATATAACATTAGTGGGAGAAACCTCCAATTTCTAGCCCTCCATTAGTGGCAAATGTCTTCACCTTATCCCTGCGCTTCCTTTTGCAGTATGCTGTGAAACTCTCTGTCACAAAATGTGAGAAGTGGTCCCTCTCCTTCTCCTGCAGCAGCAGAGAAGCATCAGCTATTCTGTGGCTCAATTCTTCTTTGACAACACAAGAAAAACTTGCAAAGGAAGTCTCCATCTCATGTGCAACATATATCTATTAAGAAATGTGGAGAACCCAAGGAACAAAGCATACCATGTAGTCAATACATAGCTGTCGAGTCTCACTGTACATCTCAGCATCCCCATAGACCTGATCAGCAACAGCCCGAAATAGACAATTCCCATCCTCAGCCATCCACCTCACCTCCAAGCTTTTCACACGCCGCAGTTCATTCTCAAATTGACGTTCCCGCTCCCCCTGCATCATGGACATCATGAACCAAAAAATTCATGAACTAAGCAGAGAATGCTTCAACTACCAACAAGAAGTTCTAGTCACCATTCAAGTTGAAGCCCAAATGTATGTAAGAGCAGTTCAGAATATTGCAGGCCCCAAAAGAAACACAGTCTCTCCATCTCCACCCTTGGAAGCAAACTCTGAGCACATACTTACATTATCTTCATAGCCAGATGGGCCTGAGCTCCAGGGACCTTGCTCATCAGCACTATTGTAACCATCTCCTTCTCCATACGCCCGTGGAGATGTAGGTCTCGAGCTGTTTGGGGAATTGCGTGAGACTTTCACAGCCCTCGGAATGCGCCGGTAAGTGACTCCACCTCTTGTCCCACTGGATGCTGATGGCCCCACCACCAATCCACTCCTCCTGGAACTACTGCTGCTTGGTAAGAATGGGACAGATGAAGTTGGTGCTGTTGCTGACAAGTAAGAGCAGCCAATGGCCTCTGATGACACATTGGGGTTGGCCATTGCTCTTCCCCAGTCATTCTCTTCATGACTTCTCAGAATTGTATGTGCTCCTCCACCTGACAGTGAAGGTGAAGAGTAACCGGACAGAGGTGGCAAGGCTGGAGTGTGTGTTACCGACTGCACTTGAGAAGAAGGTGGGTATGGAACTGCCGGCACAGACAAAGCCTGGCCAAAACCTAAGGACAAGATGGGTGGAGAAGGCGACTGTATAGCATTCTGCACAGAACTGTAATCACCCTGCAGAGTACTTGATGGCACTATCACAGCATCTTCCTGCTTTCTTTGGCCTGTTGAGGAGGTAGTAATAGTAGTGACTCCAGGTGCTGCTGCCAAATCCTCAGAACACAAACTGAGCTTCTCAAATGAATTGACCCCTTTCTCCCCATCAACAACAGAAACCTTGGCAACAACTTCTGCAGTTCTTCCTAAATCATCTCCCACCTTCAAGTGCTGCTGTCCATGGACATCTGTTGCAACCTCTTCTTGCAGTCTCTCAGGTGCAGCAAATTGCAAATGAGATCTGAATTCTAGTTCTTTCAGATCTTCTTGCAAGTCCTCATTGCCATGCACATGATGATCCAGAGCAGCTCCAGTAGAATGGACCTGGGATTCAACCAAATGGACATCATCATTGTCTCCTCCATTTGCAGCATCCAAGAGAGAAGAAGAAAAGCATTCTTGAAGGGCTTCATTGATCTTGTTATCTGCAACAACAACTAGGGTTTGGAGCTGCTCCACATCATTGAAGCTCTGATGAACTTCTGGTCCTTCATATTGCTGGGTACATGGGAGGGGGGGAGTAGAGGAAGACGAAAAAGCTGGCCCTGATGAAGGAAGAGCAGCTGATGAAGAAACTGAGGAGGAGGGAGGAAGAGCAGCAGAAGGCGGTCGAGATTGTGATGAAGAATTTGCTGCAGGTCCAGAGCCTCGTTGTACAACCACACGAGTCATTGCCCTCCCCCCACAATCAACCTCTCTCTCTTCTTCTAACACAGCATTTTTATTTTTTCCTTACATAAAAAACACTGCATCTTTCCACCTCCGATCCAACACCCGCATGAAAAACATGAATCTGTACCTCAGGAAATCCTGAACCCTAACTCTGCACAAAGTTTCCTCTGCACACAGTTTCCTCCAAGAAAGACTTGCTTCCTTCTCCTCCAGCATCCAATATCCAAGCATCTAAACACCCACCAAAAAAAAACCACCCCCCAAATCTTCTTTCTATCAATCCCCACAAACCTCAGCTGCTCTTCCTCCTCCTCCTCCTCCTCCTCCTCTTCTTCCTTTCTTTGTATCTCTCTATCTCTCTTCCTTTCTCTGGGTTTTCCTCCCTCAGCAATTCTTCAATCATACCCAAAACTCCGTATTCTCGAAAAAAAACTCCGTTGTTTCAAACCTCTATCTCTGAGTGATCCTTTTGGGAGTTTCTTTATGGGTTCTTCTTTGGAGCGAGCATCCGGATTGCGGAAACCGAAGCGCTTTTTTTCTTTTGCTACTGGGAGCGGCGAGGAAAGTTTCAACAATGGAAACTTTTTTGCCTTCCTTCTGCCACAGAAAGAGTAATAAGTACCCAATCATGCACGAGTAAGTTAGCGCAAGAAAGAATGTGGGAAAGAGCCCCGCCTGTATGCATGTATCTATGGGAGAATATTCTAGACAGCAAAGACTCGATGAAGACAGAGTCCGTCGGAACTTTAAAGATCGAGACATTAAATAACGCACCACTACGAGAGCTGCTTCTGTACCGCGACCACGCACAAGAAACTTCGGAAGCGCGCAACGACGTCAGGGAGACCGACACCCACAGACAGCACCGTGCACGCCCCGCCTGCGCGGATGGAATTTGATCCGCGGAGAGAGAGAGACGGGCAGCAGCCAATCCAGCGCAGGAAAGAAAATAACCCCTCCGGGCAGAAGCCTTTCAACGGCCAGAACATAAAAATAATATCTCCGGGGAGAAGTCTTTCCACGGGCATTAAATAGAAATATATCCGAGCAAAAGTCTTCCCACCGGCAGGAAATAAAATAATATTTCCGTGCAGAAGCCTTTTCAGCGGGCAGGAAAGAAAATAATATCTCCGGCAGAAGCCTCTCTGCGGGCAGGAAAGAAAATCATATATCCGTGCAGAATACTTGCATAGGACAGGAAATAAAATCATATATCCCGGGCAGACGCCTTTTTTCGGGCAGGAAATAAAATAGCTCAACCTAGCAGATGCCTTTATTCGGGTAGTAAATAAAATAACTCGTCCGGGCAGACGACTTCAACGAGCAGGAAATTTAAAATATCCGGGCAGAATCCTTTCAACGGGCACGAAACAAATATTTTACGGGCAGAAGCCTTTCATCGGGCAGGAAAGAAAATAATCTCTCCAGGCAGAAGCGTAACAACACTAATTAGTTGGAATTCAAACTAGAAAAAGTTTAAAAGTTAAAACACTAAAATATTTCCAATTTTTGGTCCAAAAAAGTGACAAATTTTAGTTTTTAAAAAATCACTGCACCATATCCAATTTTGGTTTTTTTTTTTTCACTCAAGTTTATGAGGTAGGCGGAGTGGGCGATCATCCACAAAAGGACTTAGCCAAATTTGGCAAAAGGTCAGAGAAATCTTTTTTTTTAATTTCAGACCCTGCCATATACTCACCACATGAAAGAACTTATGGTCTAAATTAGTGAATTCAACTTCTTCTTTTTTTCCCCATTGAAATATGGAGAGTTTGGGGGAACATTTTCCAAAAAAACATTGTTTGTGTACAATTTGAAGCCCCTCTTTTTTTTTTGGTTCACCAAGTGACAAAATTTTGCCCCAATTTTTATTTTTATTTTTAAACAAACACAAAAGAGTTTTACAACATGTATTATTCGGTTGTATGAATGATGAATTATTGATGTATTGAGAGAGAATGTATCATTTCATGGGTATTTGCTCGTAAGGGAAAGTGTAGGGGGAACACCCCATGACAAGGGCATTACCAGAGGGCGGGCCCAGAACAGGCGATAGTGGCCCAATTCCAGTAATAATTTCCAAAGTACCCCATCCTTTAGGCTCAATTAGGGCCTTTGAGACCCAATTTAACATTTATGGGGTGAAATATAGCCTCTATGAGGCCTCGAGCAAGAAGGTGAAGGTACCTGGTGTAGGTGCCAGTTTACCCAATGGAAGTGCCCATTTCAGGGGTCCAAGGGCCACTTATTTTGGGGACATTCAGTTCCTTGGGCATTATTACCCTACACATAAATCACAGCCTTTGCCCCCCAATGTACAGTCTTTGATTTGCACTGAAAGTTGCCTCTAGATACTTAATGATTTTTTGTAGGACGGTTGTGGAATTTGTTTTTGTGCAACAAGTCACTTGCAAACTTGGAAAGGAAAAACAGAAACTAGTTGAATTGGGAAGGCAAACAGAAAGTATATCGTGTATCCCATGAATTGTACGATACATTGTGGAATGTTATCTATTATTATTCATCAAAATCGGTCATCAAAAACCATGTGAAGTACGATAGACATACCTACCGATTCTCAATTAACTCATATTCTTTCGCACGGCCAAGCGATTGTACCACCAGACTTTGCCTGGCCAAAGTTTCATGGCAAGCCAAGGCATTATAAGCTACCGCTTTAATTCATGTTCTTCGGAAAGAGCCAAGCTATTGTACTACCAGAATTGGCCTTGCCGAAAGTTCAGGGCAAGCAAGTGTTTTTTTTTTTTTTTGAGGGTTAATTCTGTGATGTAACTAAAGTGGCAATAATCCACAGAAAGATTTAGCCAATTTTTGTCGACAAGCTAAATATGGAAATAAAATATTTAAACATCCTTCTATATTTTTTGCTTGAACCATGTGTAAAAATATGGCAAGTTTTCTCCTTTTCTTTTTGGTGGAATTCTGGCTATTGAAATTTTTCAAATAGCACATGATTTTTAGCAGCTTTAACTTTTATTATAGCTTTTTGGTTATATGTGGCCAGCCAAAAAAGAAAAAAAAAAAAAAAAAAAAAAAGGTAAGTAATACTTTTGCATGTCATAAAATTCTGTAAGAAGAATACAGAAAAAAATAAATGAACGTATCACAAGAAAGGTCGGCTGCACCTATCATGGAGAACATGATTGATTGCCTTCGATAAAAGCCCCAAGGTGGTGACATTCTCAAAATAATGGGGCCTACACTTATGCTTGTAAGTAGTTATTGTAAGGTCTCTCCCACTCCTAAATAGTAGGTTTAAGGTCCCTCTCTTTTTTTTTAAGGAGGGATAGTCACAAGCCATAAAGTGCCCTCCTAATAAACAAGGAAATTCTTTGGGTCTTTTGGCTTTTTCTTTTGGGTTCAATGTGTCTAGCTCTTGGACAGCTAACATGGTAGAGTATTTGACTCAAGGTGCATTCACACTTTGGTGTTTAGGACTCTAGGGTTGAGTCCCACAACACCAGGCTAGCCAATTAGGACTTAAACCTAGTTGCCATGAAAATTTTATGTTAAGCTAACATTCACTTAAACATTGAACTATTGCCCGTTTAACATTGGGTGCCACCTAGGATGCCACCTAGATTTTCATTTAACACTGACTTAACATCAAGTGTGAATGCACCATAAGGCTTCATTTTTTTAATATGAAACAAAGGCTTGACATTGTTTACAATTGAACAGAAGCTCTGTTAACATAATAATAATATATATACCATAGTACAAGGGCAGCTTTATTGCTTTGGCTAATTTTAGTCAATTAAAAAAAAGATTGATGTGTAAGGTAAAGCCCAAGGGTGGTGGGGTGGTTCCCAAAATAAGAGGCTTAAGATAGGATGGTAGCCCAAGTCCAACCTCACATTTTGAGAATGTCTCTCACTTGTGGACTTTACCCATTCTAAAGCATAAAAGCAAACTTTATTGGGAACCTAAACATATGTAGATCATGAAAGAACAGGAAAGGAAGGATCTTTTGCTCCCTCTTAAGCACTAGTTATAAGATCTCTTTTTTTTTTTTTCCTCTTTGGGAAGCATATTCACAAAAATAAGGTGCTTTCCAAATGCATTAGGGATTTATTTTTTTAGGTGTTACAATTTGAGTCATCAAGAAATCAAGACTTGTAGGAAGGGAATAAGTAATAACCAATGTTTGGGTGATTCTTAGAAATGAGGTGAGAATGAACAAGTTTTCAAGCCAGTTCTCACCATGAAACTTGATGCATATCACAAATGACAATCCCATGGGTGAAAACCAACCTACCAATTCTTGGGTATTTAAGTTTTTAAAAGTTGAAACCTTTGCTAGCTAATAGGAAATATTTGATTTTGGTTCTCAATTATAGGGGTCTAAGGTGTATGATTTAAGGGTCTATGTTGAAATAGAGGTCTAAGGTGGTTGGTAAGGCCTAGGTTTAGATTTAAAGCTAGGTTTTATGGTAGGAAAAGTAACAAAAAAAAGGGATTAGGGTTTAGGGCAACATCGCGCAACCATTGCATTGCCCAAAATCATTGTCTCCACTCTTCACCAATATAAAGGGGTCATGAAAATGCTTGGACCCAACCTTTTTATTCTCATTTGCTTGTTGATTTGCAATTCCTACTCCTTGACATTGTTTATTGTGACATGCATTTTGTTGTAAATTTTTTTTTTTTGTGCGTGTTTTATGTTTATAGTTTTGTTGTTAGTTTGTAGTTCATCCTTTGCTATTTTTTTTGCTCCTTTCTTATTTTACACTTATTAATTCATTGCTTACTCTTCCACTACTAGCTATCCTATTTTTAATTATTTTGTTTTTTCATCACTTGTTGTTCAATTGTTTATTGTTTAGTTACTTCAAGCTACAACACCAACCTCTCACACAATTGGTACCTTTTTAACCTTGTGTCTTGTTTTTCCATTGTTTATGGGTCCATTGCTTCATTTTTTCTTGGATTAATACATCCCTTCCCCCAATATATGTGCAAGCTTAGAATAGTGAACTTCAAATTGCAACCTCTCCAAGTTCAATAATTTTTTAACCTTTTTTTTTATTTTTTGGTTTTATAATTTCTTGTTTGTGATCTTAATTTTTTTCATTTGTGTTTATGTTTGTTTTGTACATTTCTTTTTATGTGCATTATTATTATTTTTTTATTTATTGTCTGTCGTGAGTTATGCAAGGATTTTTTACTACTAAAAGAAAGTTGCATCATACATACTACATTTGCATTTATTTCATGATGCATACAAGTGAGTAATTTTGTAAATGATCATAAATGTTTTGAGTTTTGGACTTGTTTTTCCCTAGGCTATTAATCAAATTAAAGTATTAAATCATAAACCCCTTTTTGAAACATATTAGTTTTGGTATTTCCACCTCACCAATATTTTTTTATGAAAAAAAAAAAATTGAAAATGGAATAGTCAAAAAAAATTTTAAATGTAACAATAATTGCAAATGAGTTTTGCGATCTTTTCCCAATGAAGTTTATACGGAAGAGGATCCTCTAGAAAAGTTATAAAACCAACTCTTAGTTTTGCAAATAGAAACTAACACCATTCATGAAATGATGAAAGGATGAAAATGAGTCTTCAAAAAATCACATTTTCAAAGAGTCTTTTGGAAACTTCATACATAATTGTATTATGTTTGTTTTTTTATTATGTAAATGATAATAAAGAAATGGGTGGAAAAACTCCTTAAATTATGCATTATATGTTTTGTTAACTGGTACAATCAATGCATTTAATCCAAGAGTTCAATCCAAGAAAGGAGTAATATCAATATTATAACACCAATGGAATAATGACCTTGAAAAAATGTGTGGATGCAAACCATGTTATGATTGCCAAAATGTTTGAAAAGGAAATAAATAATCATGTGAGGGATATCAAAGTATTAGAAGAATGACTAGTGAAAAAAAGACCTAATGTGTCAAGTAATGCAATTTAGAATTTTTTTGGTGCAAGGATCTTTTCAAAATGCATAATGTGTAACAAAATAATTTATGCAAGACCTTAGCCTTTTGATTGTCAAAAATCTCCTACCAAAAAATACATGCTTGAAATGCCTTATAATGCGTTATGTCCAACATTCATGTTTCCTTCAAAAAACAAATTTCACAAAAGCTATTACCCAATTTGGTGAAAAGACAAAATAAGAATATGTTTTGCCAAAATTAGAACAATGTTACCCTATTAGTACTCCAAATTTTAACCTATGGATGTCAAGGGGAGCACATGATATTTTTTCTTTGGTAATTAATTTATTAAAAGTCAATTAGCAACCAAAGCATAATAGAATAGGTCTATTTGAAGCAAGTGAAACTACAGAATAGGTTTTGGCACAAAATTTATTTACATGATTAAATGAATATGGGCTAAAAAAGAAATTGTTGCTTATGTCAAAAATGAAAGGGCAAACTTGAATGTAATAATAACAACATTAAAGTATGTGGTTAATTATGAGATTTTGGGTGTGGAGGAAATTTTTTAGGGTACTTGCTTTGGCTATGCCTTTTCCAAAGTATGCCAATATAGGATAACAAATGAAAAAAATTACAAAAATTTCAAATATGTGTCCACTAAAGCTATTCAAGGCAAACAAGAATGGAACAAAACTTGTATTGATTATAGGATTCATTTAAGAAAGTTGAACATTCTAGTGAAAGCAAGGTATATTTTAATTTTTAATTTTTTTAAAGTTTTAAACAATTTTTAATGCTGATTGTGTGCAAGTTTGCAAGCAAATTCATTTTGTTCCAAGAGGCCTTGTTTTTTGGCCACATTCCATTTACTCTCACATGGCATATTTTTCAAACAATTGTTGATTTTTTTAAAATTATGACATCTTATGTTTTGAACTAATCTAGTGGCCGTTGGTTGCTAGTGATGAATTAACTTCTACCATATCACTAAGTTTGAAGTTGAAGTAAAAAGTTGAATTTGCACCAACCCTAAATAATATTATGAATGATGATTTTGGAGTTGTTTTTGAATTGTCTTTGCTTATATTTAATGTTGGAAAAAGAAGTGTGTGGTGTGTTACATTCTTTCCTTTCAACTTAAAAAGAATATGAAGAAAAAAAAAACCCATGACATGTTTTTTTTAATGTTGGATCCAAGATTTAAATGTCTTCGCTTGGTATCTTCATTCATTGGTCATGAACAAGGTATTTCTATTGTTGAAACTAACCCAACATTGATGATAATCACATAGTGAACTATTTTAGTGCTCCTTTCCCTTCTAATGTTTCTCATAAAAGTATGCCACATGTAAAGATAGGCTCAATTTAGGTTTTTACTTTAACATTGTTGATATTAAACTAATGGTATAAGCAACTTTGTTAACAATAACTTAACATGATTGTTTTTTTTTTCCCCCATTTTTGTCCACACCAAGGATGTTACAAATGGTGTTTTGTTGAAGGGACAAAACTTTTGGCCATTTTTTATGATTTTTGTTTACATTGGAATTCAACTTAGGTACATTTTTTTTAATCATTAGACCATGCCCAACATCCTCTTGCAAACTTCTCCATGTTTTCATTTCATTTTGGTTTTTCCTCAATGTTCATATGAGATCATGTAGCTCCTTTCCATCTTCAACAACACTCATGTAATGATGCAAATTTTCTTTGTTTTTGTGTTGTTTTCTCATTTTTGCATGATAACTTTCTAAACACACAATACTCTTTTCTTTAACACACCGGTTTTTTTTTCATGCTGAAATCAAAAGTTTGTTCTTCTTGTCTTTGCTTGTTCTTGCCATTGTGTTTCTTACTTACACTTTTCACATGAATTTGTTGTTCATGGCACACACAATAATCTTGCTCACACATGTTTTGGTATGTTCATTTAAAAAAAACATTATGTCATTTTGGTCCATTTTTTGCATTTTTTTTCATCTTTGGTTTATGTCTCTTATTTTTTTTATTTTTTTTTACGTTATGTAGATCTTTGTGCCACATTTTTATTTTGGCTAGCTTTATTCAAGTGTCTATAGGTCACCATGGATATTAGAGAGTTGTCTATTTCATTGGTAAAACATTGCAAAATATTTGGAAACATAAGATTAGTCATCTTCACCATTTTTCCTTTCAATGTTTGTTGGCGATAATAACAATGTTCCTAACTTTATTATAAGTGTTGTTTTGCACAATTTACAACTAACATGGAATTTGATAAAAAATGGGGTTTAATTTAGGCTACATGGTTCTTTGTGTTTCTACAAACAAACTATGATGATGAATGACAAATCCAAAACTTCAAGATGTCAAAGGACACATTATTCAACATAACCAACAAGTGAAATCGATTGATTGTAAAGGACAAGGTATCGTTTTGCAATCCTTATGGAGGTTCAACTTGCTTGTGTGATTTACAAGTTGTCTTATAGTTCACACTTGTTGACCTATAATGAACTATTTGTAATTAGCAAATCAACTAGTGGCTTGGTTATATGAAAATTTGTTAGAACTATCAATGTTGTATTTAAAAACCTGGTTTCATGGCTAATGGGACAAAAGATGGAGGTTGTGATGCTAGAATTCAAGGATTTGTGCAATTTATTGAATGTGCATGACACCATGGATGCACGGTAAGCACATCTTTATTTCAAAACCCAATCTTCCATTTGTGTAGGACTACTTTTATCACAAGTGTAGGAGGGTATTTAGTTGTGGCATAAGTAGTTGTAGAAGCATTTTCTTGATGTCTATTTTCGTTTGCTTAAAATGGTTAATGATTTTCCAATTCTACAAAAATATGGGTTGTACAAATGAACTCAACATAGGGGGCTTTCAACTTTGTGAAAGGTGGTGAAGAAGGTTTTTTTCCTACCTTATTGGCGATAAGGGATACCCTTTGCTCCCTTGGATTATAACACCTCACAATGAAGGCAAACAAAATTCCATGTTTGAATTTTTATATAATAAAAAACACAAATGCAAGCATTTAATTATGGAAAATGCCTTTCGCATTTTGAAGCAAAACTTTTAAGAGGTTTTCTGCAAAATTGACCTTGACATCACTTTGGTTCCAAATGTGTTCATGTGTTGATGTCATCTTCACAATTTGATTCTTGGGTAAAAATAACTTAACATTTAGACATTCTTACATTTTCTTTAACTAGAGGCAACACAAAATGACCAAAGGGTGAAAATAAGGTAAAGTAAATGGTTCATTGTTCTAGGTCAAACAAAATTACAAACTTAGCCATATAAGAACTTTGATGTATTGAAAGTAGATATGTTATTTTATTTAGTTAATACGATGATAATCTTTCACTTTATTATTAAAATGCTGAAGAACCCATCTTGAAAGTAAATTTAAGTAGATTCTTAAAAATGCAACAAGATTTTTGGTTTTACAAAATGGGTTGCAAATAGATGATTATATTTTTCTACTTTCAAGTTAATGGAAGCTTAGAAGATATTTATGTACTCCCAAATTGTGCATTTTATGATCATAATATATCAAACTTCTAATGTAAAAGTAGATTTTGAACATATTGACTAATTAATTTCAAACCTACTTTTAGCCTACTTTTATGATACTAATGTTTTTCAAATTTTGTACACAACTTATCATAAATTCAATGGAAGACCTAATGGTTTCACATTCCTACTTACAAAGTTTTTAAACATATTTTAATGTGATTATGTTAAAAATTATTTTAGGATTCTAGATGGACTATTTCTTTTGTTTACTTTACCTTGTATGCACCCCAAAAGTAAAATATATGTCCACCATTTACAAATTCAAACATGCACAACATGTGGTAAAAAATATATAAGAACATTTGGGTGAACAACAATAAAAGACTTTAAAAATTTACTTTATAGTTCAACGCAATATGGTATGATGTTTGCAACAATACTTTTTGAATTTACATGTATATGATTTGGACTTTCAAATTTTCAATTGTCATCACATCTACTAATGTTTATGCTTTCATATTAAAGTATTTGAATTGAATTCAAAATTAATCTCCATGAGTATTATGATTGCAATCACAATATCGTTTAATGTCTACAACAACAATTTTTGAATCTTTAAATATCATGTGAAATCTCAAAGTTTCAAATGCCATTACATTTACGAATGCCTACATTTTCAAATTAAAGGATTTTAAAGTTGAATTCAAATTTGCATTTCTATGAGTATTATGATTATCATCACATTGGGTATTTAACTTACACATATAGAGGATCTAAGTTGAATTCATTTGCATTTCCATGAATAGGATTAGTTTTAGCTTATGTGTCCAATTTGCCATCTTTAGGAGGTGATGCAAGTATTAGTTGATTGTTATTTACAAAAAATGTTTAGCCCATCATTTGTGTCAATTCTATAATTATCTGCACAATATTCAATTGACTGTCATTTAAACCTTCATCTTAGTGTTGGAAATATTCCAACTACTCCCAAAGAATTTCTTTTTGAATTCCCTCTCGTTTTTTTCAATCTATAGGTTCATTGAATGAATGTAATCTATAGAGTCAATAAGGGATTCAAAGCTTTTCTTTGTTATTTTTACCCAATTTTGATGGGCAACATAATCTTTTTTACACACACTTGTATTATTGATGTGTCGACCACTTGCAACTAATCACACAAAATCTTCATATGGTGTTGGGGATTCTATAGAAACTCCATTGTTGTCTTCTTTTGGTGGACAAAAACTTTTCTACTACATTTTAGGGATACTATGGACATGTGGCACTTGTGTTGTTGTTGCTTTATTTGTTGTTGCATTGGTGACTACCTCAAGAGTGATGGGACTTCGAAGTGAAGGACCATCATGCAAATCATTCTAATGCATGCAAATTTTGGGTGTTGCACATGCCTAGTATTTGATGTTGCAAGAATGTTTTTGACATTGAACACATTGTAACATGGTTCATGGCAACTATATAGAAATGGATTGAAATCATGAGGAGGAGTTGGGCCCTTAGGCATAAAAAAGTTTTGAGCCCACGCAACAACTTTAGTTTTTGGACAAGTAAAATTGGGGTTGTAAACATTGTCATTTGAGTCCATGAAATCTTAAGAGTGCAATGACTTGAAGATGGGCCTATTAATCATAAAAGCACCAATCATCTCATAGATCACTTTGTTGAACACTTTTTACAAATTCCATGACACTCTTTCTTTAGAAGCAATGTTCCAATAGTCCTCATTGTGACATGCTCCCACCATGTAATCCCAAATTTTTTTGCAGTCTCCATAAATGGTGGTCCATTTCTCTTTATACGTAGGCTTGTTTTTCATATGTGTGATCTAGCCAAATCCTATCATAAATGTGGAAATCCTTGTCCACTTCATGGTTATGCTTTTAAAGTAATCCTACAATCGACCACATTTAGTGAAGCTATATTTTCATTTTTTGGGTTTGGACCATGGATACAACTTCTTAATACTCCCAATTGGGTTTTCTATGTTTTTTTATTGACCTTACTTCATTTGTAATGTCATCAAAACCTTAGCCTTGTGTTTTTCTTTGATCGTTCTTCATTTTGTTAATACATAGTTGACATGTGAAATAGTTGATCATCATTGTCATATACAACCTTGTCACCAAATTCTATGTCATTTTTATTATTGTTATTTTCCTTCAAAATTCACAAGATCTTTAGATTACATGTTAACTATCTTTGTTCCTTGTTTTTAGTTAACTTTGCATGCCATGAAAACATCCACATCACATTGGACACTACAAAAGCATTGCAAGTGTGACACAACTTTAAATTCACACTTCCTAAGTTTGATTTAACTCCCAACTACCTCTAAGTGTGGCTAGCCTATTTTTTAGTGATTTTAGTGATTCTTGTGGGCAAGCATCTGACAAATGGTAGCTTATGATCTTAAAGGTGCCTTGCCCCACCCCTGGCCCCCAAAGGCTTTAGAATGTGGATGTTCCAAAAATTCAGGGCCACCCCATGACTTGGGAGGGGGGGGGGGGGGGGGGGAATATAACAAAGCATGCTTCTATTTTGCGGAGAGAAGCATATTTAGGCTTCTATGTTGGGGAGTGCCACATGCTCCAAAAGTATTGGTGATGGGCCAATCAAATGGATCCATCTGAAAAAAAGAAGCCTATGGGTTCCCCCTAATTAGTAGAAGCATGAATAAATAAGTCCCATATAGTTCACGCCTCGGCCAAAAATGGCAAAGAACACAAGTAGGCAAAACAATTTCTTGTAGCTAATGAGGTGAGGTAGCATGGACCCAGGGGTGGCCATGTGTGTTTTCTTTTTGGGGAGGAAGGGGGTCATTGAATTTTTTGTGTTCCCATGAAATTCCCATCAAGTTCCCAATAGCTCTTCACTTTATGCCATATCCTTTACCCTAAGTTCTAATCTTGTAACCTATATAACCATCCCAAAGGAGGAGATTATATCATATCTATTTTGGGACAGTTCAAAGCTTGATTATTTATTTATTTAAATTTTGTGATGGGCCAATCCAAGAAACGCATCAAAAAAGGGGAAAAAAAAGAACTTTAGAGGTCCCCACAACCAATTATCATAATATTTTTTCAATTTTGGTGGTAATTAGATTATTTTTGAAAATGTCAAATTTTCTAAAAATGACTTGTTGAAATGTTAAAATTTAAGGAAATTACAAGGGAAGGACAAATAATTTTTTGGGGTGGAAACTCACGAGCTTCTTGCTTTAGTCCAATTCACCATGGTAGAGCAAGTATCCAATTAATTAACAACATTTCTTTATCTTATAACTTGGTTGAAAATCATGTCTCTCCATTTTTTTTGTAAAAGGAAGCAATAGAAATTATTCTAAGACGTTCAAAGTCTAGAAAGCATGCTAAAGAAGTTGCCTATATTTTATTGTCAAAATTTCACAGATTACTTTTTATTTATTATTGAAGTGGATTTCAAAAAATAGAATAATTGTTTAACACTTGAGTGCCAAACTTGGATAGGTATTGGAATAACATGAGTCACAAATATACACCCATAAAACTTCCATGCTTTCCATTAGCTTAGGTGAAAAATGGTGACAAACAACTTTAGAAATAAATATTTCATGTAGCCAATGAGAGAGGCTCAACATAGAAAAAGGGTTCCCCAAGTTCCCAATAACACCACACATTATCCCATATGCTTTGCCCAAAGTTGTCCCCTTTCTCACCTATATAGAGCCAAGGGGGAAGCACTCCATCATTCAATTAGAAACTTATATTTTGGGAGCCTCCAGAGTTTCAGTGTTTTAATGTGGTGATTCAATCAAAATGGCTCATTGGAAAGAATAAAATAAAAATCACAAACAAACAAACTTACTTACTTATTTGGGAAGCACCCCCCTTCCCAAGTCTAATGAATTGAAACTAGTTGATCCCTTTTGGGACCTGGAGTGGAGGTAGGTCTAGCACCCAATATTATGAAGAGTACTAAGTGCTTGAAGGTGCTTGAAATGATGCTACATGGCGCTTTGAAATTACGTTTTGAGCCCTCAAGCTTGCCTCCAGTAACAAGAATATACTACCATCTCAATGTTAGTCTTAACAACTGACTTGATCCATGAGTTACTTATTTATGGTTGTCATCATCTTTCATTTCCAAGACTAAGTCAAGTAGTCGTCATATGGGGTAGGGAACTCAAGGCTCCCAAGATGGGCCAGTCCAAGAGGAAGACATGAGCTCAAAAAAGATGCCATTTCGTGGACCTGAGGTGTAACTAGTGGTTTATGGTGCACTTTTGCAAGGGTACAAACTCCAAAACTAGCAATTCTTTGTACATGCAATCAATCGCACCTTTATCGTTTCGACATGAATTAAATTATTTTTTGTTTTGTCGAAATTTTGAAAAATTATTTATTATTTGTGTCGAAATTTGAATAAAATCAAAACTAGCAATAGACAGTTCCATAACAGTAAAAAAGAAAAAAAGAAAAAAAAAAGGTCTGTTTATTATTTTATATAACTATTACTTGCCAAATATTTAAAAATTTAAAAAATCAAGTGCTGAAATAAAAATTTAAAATTTAATTAATTATTCAACAATTTGTTGCCAAAATGGTAAAGGTACCATGATAAATGCAAGGCTCATGCCAGAGAGATAAGACACAACTGCATAAGGTATTCATGACAATTTCTCTAATGCTCAAAGGCCATGTGAAGGTTTGAGACATGCCAACTTCCAATGTGTAGTGACTTTTTCTGGATCAAGTTGATTCTCTTGCTATTCTCTATTGTGTTTTCATGTTCAATTGTTTTTTAAATACATGGATTTTAAAGATTTGGTGAAATATGAATTTTTTCATGTTGGAATGCTTATGATTTTGAGTGCACATGTGTGTATGTGTGTGTGTGTTTAATGAGTTAATTGTGACATGTGTTGTCTTCGGACAACTAAGGATGTATGCACATATAGAGCACATGGCATCTCATAAGCAAACATGTTATGGCATGGAGACCATATTGGCCTGAAAGGAAGGAAAACAAAGTGTAACAACAATAAGTTATTAGGGTTATTAGGACTCAAAATTGCATGATGCCTGCAATTTTCAGTCCTAACAAGCCTAATTTAGGTACCCTCCAGATGCCCAGGAGGTATCATAGGAAAGTTTATTTATAAAAAAAATCCAAGCATGGTCTTTACGTAGGGGTGAAGTCCTTGGCTGTTGTGCTCAAACATAATTCAGCTTACCATCTCACATTGGACATTGCCAGAAAAAGGGACTACGTGGTCGGCTCCATCTCATGTAGGCCCTTATTCCTATAATGTCTGCAGTCTCAGGCTTTACCCTACACTGAAAAACCCTAAGATTGTTTTTTTTAATTTTGGTTTTGAATTAGAAGAGCTTCAAGACCCTCCTAGTCCCATCATCAAGCTCATGGACCAGGGGACAATGAGCTCTTTTTCTTGTGAGGTCACTTTTGAGGTATGGAGACAAGTATGTTTAGAGTATAGACGTGTATAGACCTAATAAAATTTTCAATGTCTCACGCTGACCTCACATGAGCGTGAGCGCATCTCGTTTCTTAACACGCCCTTGTCCATGGCAGTCCTGGCACAGCAAGAGATTGCATTTTGCTCTCACCATAATTACGCAAGGGATGTGGCATTGAGTGTTGTGAAACACACCCATGCAGGGTCACCACAGTTGTGTTTTGTAATTTCCCACCATAAGGGCTTGAACTATCATCACGCCAGATAATCGTAACTCTTGGCGATATCTGGCGTAATGATAGAGCCAAGCCCTTATGATGAGATAAGCCAGCTCTTGTCGTTATGCCAGATATCATAACTCTTGGCCTTGGGCTTGTTGATATCACACCAAATACAGGCAAGTTGAGTGAATCTGGATGCTATATATTATATGAAGTGAAGAGCATGATGAAAATGTGGGACAACACAAATAGCTGAAATTGAGTTAGAAATTCACCACTCTAGTTGGCGTGGGAACTTCTTCTTCTGCGTAGGCTACTGTGCAGATCTTGCCAACCCATTTTCTTGGTGTTGGTGAAATTCAACCCACTTGGTCATATGCAAAATATTTTACTTGTAAATTTGCCTCTCGGAAAGCCAACCATGGCCGGTGATGTTGTACAATCAATACTTATCAACAAAGCTCCAAAAAGCTAGTCTCCAGTCTCGACGCTCCATGGAAGCATAAAGACTGGGTCATAAATTTGACTTGGTAATCAACTGGGTGCTCCGAAGGTTGGAGATGTGTTGTTTGCTCACAAAACCCTAAACCCGACTAGTGCACCAAAAATGGACGCCGCTCAGAATCCAGCAGCAACCTCTTGGAAACCCTGACCATAGCCTCTCTTTCGAATGGACTCAGGAGGGTTTCCAGGTGCATGACACTAAACACCCAATTGAACTTTGCTAGGGTTTTGCAACACCTTGTACACTTCTGTTATAGGGTTTGAGTAATAAATCATTTAAATAAATTTAAAATGAAGTGTATGGTAATGACTAAATCCTGGGTTTGAATCCAATGAGATTTTTTTTTGATTCTGCCCAGAACATTTGAACATAAACTGCACGATTTTGCACAAAACCATGCATGGCACAAAACAATTTTAAGGTCTGTTCACACTTGGTGTTAGGGACTCTAGTGTTGAGTCCCCTAACACCAGGCTAACCATTTAGGACTTCAACCTAGTTATCATGAAAATTTTATGTTAAGCCAACAACATTCACTTAACATTAAGCTATCACCCATTTAACATTGGGTGCCACCTAGGATGCCACATAGATTTTCATTTAACAATGACATTAACATCAAGTGTGAATGCACCATAAGCCAACAAAATTCAATGGGGTCAGGGGAGGGGGGGGGGGAGTATAACATGCTCTCGGTGCCTTCCCCCTTTCCTCATAACTTATCTTTTACATATAAATATATGAGAATTATTGCCATTGTAAAGATGCCAACAGAGTACTTTCCATCTACAGTTTACATATTATTCTATTTTTAAAATTATTTTAGGAAATTTTACTCTCTCATGATCTCATGAGAAAATAGTTTCGGAACTCCCTTCTGAGAGGCCATTATTGTCAATGAGTGGTGAAGTGAGCACAAGGAAGCAGGACTCATGTGTAGGCTACCTAAATACTGAGAACTTGAAGTGTTATTTATTTATTTTATTTTTTAATTTTATTTATTTATAGATGAATTTTGGGTTGTAGCCAAAGTGACGATCATCTATAGGAAGGTGGCAAAAAAGTGGAGATTTGGCCCTAGGAAGAGTTTGTCAAATCTGGCTATAAACCAGATATAAAGTAGATATTTAAATATCCTTCTATATTTTTGGCTACAAATTGAAAATGAAATATAGGTACTGATTTTAACTTTTTGAGGCAGAAAATTTTACTGAGGGTAAAGACTGCCCTCCACATACACTACTAAAATTTTATTACCTTACTCTAAGGTCAGTTTCGTCATTAAATAATCCTCAAAATGTGAAATGAATTTTTGTGAAAATAAGAAGGTGACATGTTGAATATCATCATAATAGATGAAAAATTCAACAATTTCAAATTTTAAAAAAAGAATTACTTTTTTGAAAAAATCAATTAAAAAATAATTAAAACTAATATATATATATTATCAATGTGGAAACTGACCCTAGGCGAGGGTAATAGTTCTTTCCATGAACTGGAGATTAATTCAGAATTTGGCAAACCCTTTGTTTGGACACATTTTCTATTATGCAAGGGGCCCATGATCAAACCCCACCAATTGGCTGCTGCTTGCCAAATACATGAAGAGATCAGTTCCACAAGTACTACTTCACATTTCAACCTCTCTTTTGAAGTCTATGTCCTTGTTTATTGGCCTTGCCTACCAAGGCAAGAAGGATATTGTGTTTAGATTCATTATAGAGTATAGTAGTAGCTTAAGGGATTTTGGCCCCTAGGTAATAATAATAGGTCTATTTTTTTTTTATATGAGGATTTCTGAAAGATGATTATTTTGGCTTGTTTGGAAACTTGAGATTAGTTATTATAGAGTTATGATATCTTGAAGGATTTTGGTTTCTTTTAGAGGATTTTTTTTTTTTTTTGAAGATTATATTTTTGCATGGTGAAATAATTAAATTCCTATAATTCTTCTTTTGCCCTAAAAATACTTTTTTTTTAATGTAAATGGCAAGGCCATGGTGTGACACACCCCGTCCTTTTTCTTGATATGTCCACATGAGATTTTCCATCCATGAAGGTTTTGATTTGAGTATATCCTTACACAAGTTCCATGCAACAGGAACTGGTTGTTGCTGGGCTATTAGTAGGATACTCACTTTACATCTTGTGTCTCTTCTGGAGCAGCTGGAAGATAGCAATATAGCATCATCAACAAACAACCAACTGCACAACCAAAAGTGGCAATTGTGGGTTCATGTACAGACATCCATCTCTACTGGTGATCATTGTACAAGAGCTGTGTCAAAGAATCAAGCTAAGTGTGACATCATGCAAGTGGTTTATGGGTCCTTTGGGGGAGTTGCTTGGTGGGGAAGGGAGAGAGAGAGAGAGAAAAAGAGAGAACTAAAAAGGGTACCTACTAACACCTATAATCAACTCTTCATTAAGGGGAATCCGTCTATCACCTGGGGAATGTAGTCTACACTACTATGTTGTGTAGAGGAAGGGTAGGTCCATGACCCACAATGTGACCTGCCCTTTACCCAACAATAAGCACTCAGAGAAATTTCCTTAAGTGTATTTGGAGGGTAACTTATATCCATGAATATCCTTCCTAGAAAAAGAGGACTAATGTTGTGCCTACTCTTTAAGAGTGAGAGGCATTTTACACCTTAGTCCTTCGCATTCTTTAAGGAGTAAGTTTAAGAACTCACCTCTCATATGTCTTGTGGTCTACATATGTTTAGGTTATGAAAACTTTCACCTTGTGTTTTAAAATTGGTAAACCTTAGGAGTAAGTTTAAGAACTCACCTCTCATATGTCTTGTGGTCTACATATGTTTAGGTTATGAAAACTTTCACCTTGTGTTTTAAAATTGGTAAACCTTAGGAGTAAGTTTAAGAACTCACCTCTCATATGTCTTGTGGTCTACATATGTTTAGGTTATGAAAACTTTCACCTTGTGTTTTAAAATTGGTAAACCTTAGGAGTAAGTTTAAGAACTCACCTCTCATATGTCTTGTGATCTACATGTGTTTAGGTTATGAAAACTTTCACCTCATTTTTTTAAATGAGTAAACCCTAGGAATGAGTTTAAGAACCCACCTCTTGTATGTCTTGTGATCTACATATGTTTAGGTTATGAAAACTTTCACCTCATGCTTTAAAATTGGTAAACCCTAGGAATAAGTTTAAGAACATACCTCTCAAATGTCTTGTGATCTACATATGTTTAGGTTATGAAAACTTTCACCTTGTGCTTTAAAATTGGTAAACTACACAAGTAAGGGGCATTCCCAAAATGTGGGGCAAGATTTAACTACAACCATGCCCTAACCCTACATTTTGGGCATGTACTTACATGGGCCTTTATCTTGCACATTAAAAACTAGAGAAATTTTAGTAGTGTCCATTGAAGATGATTTTGAGGTGCAAGATTTTGAACAACCTTACAACATTTGTAAATTCCCACCCAACCTATCATTGGAACTTACAAAAGTTGTAATTTATTTCACCCAATTTTTTTTCTTTTCTTTCACAAAACACTTTTTGAATTTTTCTTTTTCTTTTCCAAAAGAAAATTTTATTTTATAAGAATTTTATTTTTGCATGATTCATATTACAATTCCAAAAAAACCAAACATGTCAAACCTATCATTGAATTCCAATACAAATATAAAACATGAAACAAAATCAAATTTTTTGAAATAAAGTGAATGCAATCAACACAATTCATCTCAAAGTTCCGTCTTAGAATTTAGATATTTGAGTCCAATGCTCAAACCATAAAATTGGTCCTATTAATGTATTATGTCAAAATTGAAATCAAATTTGAAATTACAAAAGTTTGACAAAGCATTGTGTCAAGTCAAATTCTCAAAATTTAAATTCATCAATCATAATTAAATTTCCTTTTCACATAACCACATAAGACAAACACAAAGATTTAAAAACTAAACAAAACTTTGAACAAACAAGCAAAAAAAATATTATAACAACTTTAAACATGAAACAAAAAACTAACAAAATAGGTCATGGAAAAAACATCATTACATTGACATCAACACTATTGGAAAAAATGAAAAAAAAAGGTCTTACAACCCAAAAGAGTTGTTGGCATAGAAGAAAAATGTAACATGCCAAATTCATTAACTAATGTAATTGATAACAAACAAGCATAGGATAACAAGTCTTGTTAAACAATGGACATTAGAGATGCCCACACATTAAAAGAAGAAAACAAGTTGATCTTGCAAAATGAAACTATTGTTTACACACAAAAAAACCAAGACATTAACCCAATCTCCCAAATCGATGGAACTTGTCAATGTAAAAAAACAAGTAAATGTGTCAACATTGCAAATTGACTAAGTTGTTGTGGCCAATTGGAGATGTCAAAAATTTCAAAAGTGTATAACAATAGACCTTTCAAATATTCATAACATATTTGGCATAAATAGAATTTGCCAACCTAAGGGCATCATATAGATTCACCTTAAACACTAGAAAGAAGATTATGCTTTGTAGTATTTATAAGACATCTTTTCTTTTTCTTATTTTATCTTACTTAGGTTTTGCACTATTGTACATTACCAATAATCAAGTAATCATTGATTTTGTAGAAATTCAATTCCATTTAATAGAAAATGTTGAATGTCATTAGATGCAACTAGGATTTAATTCAAATTCAATTGAAGAGAAATGGATGCAAAATGGTGGACAAGATATTGAGAATATGTTCATGAATATGGTGTTCAATTTTGGCACCACTTTTGGTGCAACAAGTGAAAGCACATTAGAGGGGGGCCAAGATTGTTATCACATTATACTATTACATGTAATTAAACCACTAAAACCTATTTAGCTAAATATGGTGATTTAAAAAAAAGAAAGCTAAAAATATGCCCAAATTTTCTAAAAATCTTAGCAATTTCATTAATGTTTTGAACTTTTTCCAAAAAGTTCCATTGACCATGTTTCTTGGGAACTTTTTATTAACAAAATGGTGAATTTTTATGACAAAAAAAATTGTCAAACCAATTTGCACAATACATATGCATACATTTGTTTGTAGGGTCACATATGTAGTCACATGTGTGTTCTTATGTGATTATATAGTAGCCATTAACACATGCCAAGGTCAATTGAATGACCTTTACAATGACCCTAGTACACATGTTATATTTTATATGCATTTGAAGATGAACAAAATTATTCTATAATTTAAGGACAACAATTTTTGTTAAGGCATATTAATTTTGAACTTGATTTGAATACTCCAAGAATCAAGAGCACTTGGCTTTCCAATGTGTTGAAAAAACATTCCTTGTTAATATTAATCATTTTAATTACATCTCCCTTAAAGACTTGGGCTTAAATCACTTGAAAGACTTACAATGCCATCTAGAGGAAGTGAATCACTTCTATATATGAGCATTCCTTGTCCCTTAACCTTCAGTCCAAATTGTTTGAACATTTTGTCAACTTATTATTATTTTGTCTATGCCTTAATGAAGGACCTAATTGATCAATTTTTAGCTAGTACTAAGGTTCTTTTTTCAATAATTATTTATATCAATGGAAATTTTTATAGTCCAAGTGTTGATGAGTATGGAGGATGAATACACATTTTGAATCTTGTCGATGTGAAATCAATGCCATGTAATAGATTGAGGTGAATGTGTCTAAAGTGTTCTATGAATGTTTTCACAACCTTTTTTCATTTTGGAGAAATCAACCATTATGACAAAACATTTGTAAAATGGAAAAAAGGGTCTAGGTGTGGTGATCAAAGCTTCAGGTGATTAGTAGCTTGTGTTGCATCCACATGTTATATTATCTCAATGATGAAAATTAACAATGTTTTCACAACCTTTTTCCATTTTGGAGAAATCAACCACTATGGCACCACATTTATAGAATGGAAAATGGTCCAAGTGTGGCAATTAGAGCTTAAGGTGATTGGTAGCTTCAAAATATTTCAATGATGACAATTAAATCAACCTTAGATGTTGAATGACCATTTGATTTATTGTGCATTGATTAACATTATTATATATATATTCTTTTGATAATTATAATTTGTCATTTTTCATAATTTCTGCATTTTTATTTTGTGATTATAGTCTTCATAAAGTGTAAAAGGCCTTTATTATTCCTAAGGCCTTTATTATTTTTAAAATGTAATTTTCTAACTAGATTATGTTTTTTCATTACCTTTATTTGGGTTATTTTCATTTTTTTTATTATTTCATTTTTATTTTACCTATATTGGTTATTCTTGGTTGTCTATTCTTAATCATGTACATTTTGATTTTTAAAAAAAATCTAATTCAATGAATATTCCAAATTAAGGCATTCAAGTTTTAAAAAATATTTTTATTAGTAATTATGTTATTACTAGTAAAAAGTAAAACTTTCATCATAATGTAGTATCATTTGCCCAATGACAAGTTACCTAGTAGAATGTGCCATAAATTGCCCATTATTAGTGTAAAAGACCTTAGGAATGTGATGATAGCTTCAATGAATTTGAAGGGGGAATGGGCCAATTGACAAATGGGTAATTACTTGTCAATTTTGCCATTGAAGTGCTTTACATGGTATTGAAAGCACCCCCTCAAAGTGCATTCCCTTTAGTAAGGTCTTAAAACAAGGCATAATAGCACATTAGGGCAAATGTGGCTTAAAAGGACATCCCCAAGTGTAACTGTGTCATAGGTCAAAAGACTTCATTACTTGAACAATTCTGAATTGGAATATGTTAAACTTAATGACTAAATTTAAAGTAAACTTAATGGTGAAAAATTTGGCTAAATTTTGGGTAAACTTAATGGTTAAATCTAATGGCTAAACATAATAGTTATACCTAGTGGCTAAAATTAAATAAGTAAATGGGTGGATAAGGAAGTAAATAATATGTTAATAGGTGGGTAAGTAAGTAGGTAGGTTAACAAAAGTGAAAAATATAAATAGGTATGTAGGTAGGTAAATAAAAGATAGGTGGGTGGGTAGGTGAGTAATAGGTGGGTAAGTAGCTAACTAAGTAAATAAGGGGATGAATACGTAAAAGGTAAATTAATAAAGTAGTATACCATATCGTACTTGACTAGAAATCATTGGTCATCTTGATTGAATATTCAATTTGACTAAAGACAATTTTTCATTTTAATTAAAAATCATTGGCCATTTTGATTAAATGTTCAATTTGATTAAAGACCATTTGCCATTTTGACTAAAGTTATATAATTTGGTTATGTGTATCTAATCAAATGAACCATTATAGTCAAGTTGATCAATTAACAAATACTTGTGTCATTCAAGCCCTTAACTTTTAGTCAAAATGTACATGTCCATTAGTCAAAATGATAAGTTAATCAATTTGAACCTCTTCAAAAACCATGAATTGTAGTGGTGGTAGGCTTTGCAACCTAAGTTACCTAATTAAGTTACTTAATTAAGTCATCTAAATAGCCAAGGTAGCCTAGGTTGCAAGTGCGGGGTCTTGAATTCCTCACCTTCACATTGAGGAGTCAAATTCTTAACCATTACACCACCACCTCACAAGGTGATATTTTTGGACAACATAATTGTAACGAACATGATTTTGGACCAACATATTTATAATCAATTTTCCATGAATTTTTTTCAACATATTGCACTAAATGAACTTGAATTTTTTGATGTGTTATTTACATAAATAAGTAGGTTATAGGTAGGTTGGCCTAGGTAAGTAGGAAGTATTTATTAATAAATGCATGTACTTAGGTAACATGTAGGTTATAGTGTACTAAGCCTTATAGGTACCTACTAGGATTATGTTTATACTTATTTAATAAGCTACTTATGCCTTAAATGTTATTTAGTAAGTTATGTGAGTACCTACTAACCTATTAATAGACCTAGCCTAAACATATTAGGTACATCTAAGCTTACACTACCTAATTCACAAGTTAGGCTAGGTGGCCTAAATAGCTTAGGTTAGCCTAGGCAACCTACCAGCTTATAGGCTAAGGTGGCCTAAATTAAACTACATACGAGGCTTAAGTGGCCTAGGTTATGCTACTTACCTTATAGGCTTAAATGACCTACACTATGTATGTAAATACCACATAAAGTAGTTTTGACATTGAAAACACAATTTGAAAATATTTTTTAATGACATATTTTTGGATATTTTCTAATATACCCCTTAACATAATAGTATTATAAAAAAAATTTAAAATTTAAATATTTTTTGAGGGATGTATTAAAAAGATTCCAAGAAGATTTTTAAAATAAAACAATGGTTTAAGGGGGCATGTGCGGCTCTTAATAGAGTGGTTGGACCTTCATAATCTAATAGCAAATTTTTTTTGTGAAAGGCCATTTTTTAAAGGGTGGGCCCATCGATTTGTTTTAAATAGCCCAAACTCTAAACTACCTAAACATTTCCTAAACTACCTATTCATTTTCCTAATGTTGGAGGCATTTGAAGAATCTTGCTTATAACCACGCTAAAGGCCAGGGGTTTTTTTAAAACCATGTATGTATGTAGAGAGTGTTGAATAGGCTTGCATCTAGATGCAAAGAAAACATGTTATGGCCAATGAAATTGCTAGATTTTGTGTAATAGGGTTTTGTATGTTTGTGAGAAGTTTAGGGGACCAATGGAAATGGTAGAAAAGGGCTTGAAGAAAAAAAATTCAGGCTAATGGGATTGCTGGATTTGTTGATCTGAATTTTTTTTCTTAATTATCTTAAGTGAATAAGAATTCGATGTATAACAGCTATTTACAAACAGGGTATCCACAGCTATTTGTTTTCAATTTTGTGAAGTAGGTGGTCTGGTGATCATCCACAAAAGGACTTAGCCAAATTTGGCAACTACATGAGGAAAGTTAAAAAAATTAAGAATCATGCTATATTTTGGAATCATTGGAGCTAGAACATATTGTCTAAACTTGGTGATTTAAAATTTTTTCCCCTCAAAATGTGGCCCAATTTTCAAGAAAAATCTTTTGTAGAAGTTGCACTTGCTTTCCTTTTGTCACCAAGTAATAAAAATTCACCCAAACAAAAAGAAAAACTGTTAGAGGCACCATCAAATTTAAGGAATGTAGCTAGAATTAGAATGGAGGCACTCCTAAGTCAAGCTCGTTGGCAAAGGGCAAGTACAGAATACAAAAACTACTCTGCTTTGCATTCATGTCTTGAGATCACAATAGCCTAGGTTGCCTAAGCACAAGAATAGGCTACCTATGAAAAAGATGAGGTGAGGTCATGAAAATGCTAGGCTAGTAGCATGCAGTGTGCCTAGGGTTTTTTTATTGATGCCCACTTGGTTCAAGCATGGATGTAAACTTGTTTTGTCTATCCACCAACAAAGGTTTCCTTCTCTTTTTTCTTTCCATTTTTTTTAACCTTTTTTTTAGATTTTGTTTAAAAATTGTTCAAATAAAATACAAACCTTGGTGAAGAAGAACACTGCACATTATGGTAGTTTTGTTTCTTGTTTTGGGTTTCCATGTCGCAACCCCACTTTGGCCAAGTGTGGGGGTGAAGCCCAACACTTGGAAAAGTTGGGGGTTTGGAGTCCCGAATGTTTAGAGCTCAACAGCAAGGCCCAAAACACCTCGCATTGGAGTGTTCTTGGTGTCATTGGAAAGGTTTTGAAACGTAGATATCGAAAATGGCCTCGCATTGGCAATTCGGACATCTGCAGCTCAAGTTATGGGCAAAAGAAGGGCCGGGAGTCAAACTGGCAGTTTGACTCCCGACCACTAAAAGTCGGGAATCGACCTCTTCCCAACGTCAGAATTGAAAGTGCGACACGGCGTTGGAAAGCTCTCGACGAGAGATACAACTTTGGTTTAGGACTCATCCCGATCCGAGTTCGGGGCGAGGAGCTGTGGCCGTCCAAAGTCCTGGGACTCCAACCTGGGACAGTTTCGGGACTCCATTTCGGGAGTCCCAACAAAATGTGCCATTCGGATGTAGCCTCCGCGACCAGGTGCAGAAAATACTATATGGGGGGAGGTTGTGGCTTCCCCCGAGTCCGGGCCGTGGTGAGTCTTGTGTGTCCAAGTGCCCGTGGCAAGTCCCAACACCGAAAGGGGTCCCAGAATGTGAACTAACCACGTGGGTGGTTTGTTTTGATGCAGATTCATGCTTGATCTACTAAACCTTCTTCCTAGTCTAATCCCGGGGCTCCTAACTCGACCCTCTACCCCTTTCTAAAGTTGGAAGTCGGGAGCGTGCTACCAAGTCTCAACTTTCCGCAACTTGACTTTGTGAAACCCTCAAGTGGGTTTCACCCCGTGACTTGGGAGCGCGTCATTCCATGTTTCACAACTCTTCATTTCTCAACAATTTTGTTTGGTTCAAAAAATCTTTCATATCTTTGCATTCTACTTTTTTACTTATGCACAAATAATACAATAGTGTCAACAATAGTCTATACACCCAAGTTTGTAACAAGAAAAAAGAATCCTAATCAGGCTAGTCTTCAACTCATCTAAAAGCCAAAAGTGGTCTCTTCTCCCTTCCGGTTTTCTTGCAACTTCTCTTGAAATGTCAAGGTGTGTCTCATCACATAAAGTTACTACTTTAGTAGATGTTTTTACCATGTCCTCTCTTTGTGTCCTCTCTTCATCCAATATATTAGAATTGTTTGGTATGTCTTCTTTTTTCCCTTGCAATGTCTTGCAACTTCTTTGCAAATACCAAGACACATGTAATCCACATTTTCTATTGGTTTACAAGTATGTTTTTTCTTCTTGTAATTTATAGTTGTTTGGTATAATCTCTTCTTTTCTTCTTTGTAATTTTTTGTGACATCTCCTGACACACCAAAGTGTGTCATTTACATCCATTGTCGCTTTATCAAGCTTATGGTATTTTTCTCTTCTTGCACTATGGAACTTTTTGGTACATATCTTCTTTCTTCCTTACAATTGTTTTGCAACTTCTCTTTAAATATCAAGGTGTGTGTCATCTACATCTATTGTTGTTTTATTGAATGTTTTTGGTCTATCTTCTTTTCTTATAAACAAGAATTATTATACTTTTCAATTTTTTCATATGCAACAAAAAAAAATTTAAAAGATGGGAAACACACCAATTTGGATAGACACGATGGCATATGTCTAGAGTATGTTGGTGGATGGGGCGTCTTTCTTGTCCATTTTAGATGCATTGCAAATCAACGACTCAAGGCAATTACAAAGGTTCATGACTATGGCCTCGGGTCTTCATTTCAAATGTTCAGACCCATGAATGTTGATTTTGTAAAAAAATTGAAGATCTACGAACTTATGTTGTGGATCATTCATATCCTTTGACAACAACCAAAAGAAAAACCAACCTTGCACACAACATTAAAACAAAATAAAACCAACCTTGTTCAAGATATTAAGGGTGGTCGCTCACCACGCCCAATTTTCAAAAAAGAAAACACCTTCCGCGAATGTCTAATTGTGTGGGGAAACATATTGCAAGCAACAAACCTAGATGTTTGATTGCTTTGAAAAGAAGTAATTATGAGCCTTGAACAAACATTTTGCAACAAAAAACTAAAGGAGAAAATGATTGATAAGGCTTGAAAAAAAAAACAACAACTGTACAATAAAAATTACAGATAAAATAGTTTTTTGGGGATGGTTCTCATAGAATACTAGGGATTTTATTCAAATTTTTAATATAAAAAAATTGGCGGATTTTTCCCAGATTTTAGTTAATTTAATCCACTTTACATTAGAAAAAACTTTTTTTATTTCCTAATTTGTTCTAGTGGAGAAAACCACAAAAATTGTCGCAAATAAAACATTGGCCGTTTATGGGTTAGATTTCCATCATTGCGGTGTGCACGTGTGTAAAGTCCCTTTTGTTTTACCTATCTTCAAACCCTAATTTTGGGCATCAATTTTTGCAATTAGGGGAATTTTGAGATTTTTAATGGGTTCTCTATAGTGAAGAAAATGAATTAATAAATATTATAAATAACTATTCGAATTGGCCCTTATGGGTCAGATATCATCCTAGTGTGCAAAATCTTACATGATTTCTTCACAAGAGTAGACGTGGATAAGCCCTACCTTTTAACCTATTTCCAAAACCTAATTTGTTTTCCACATGAACTTTTCAAATAGGGAATTTTGAGTTTCATAATGGGTTTCTTTTTTTGCGAATTAAAATGAATTAGTAAATATT